>Ga0302250_1000100_pt1 | contig 128813 bp, 119 predicted proteins | sample AAG_RA_Asp_MG_FD_193536 | JGI IMG/M metagenome (GOLD analysis project Ga0302250, IMG submission 193536) | Enriched activated sludge microbial communities from anaerobic digester in WTTP, New Holstein, Wisconsin, United States - AAG_RA_Asp | ecosystem: Engineered > Bioreactor > Anaerobic >... | reverse complement strand
TAATTCGGTTGGTGGATTTTTAAAACTTCATAGGTAAAAACATCAAAAAATGTTAAATTTCAGGTGTATGACTAAATTACATCTGAAATCTAAGTGTTGTAACGCCAAAGTTATTAAGTTTGGTGGTAATAGAAGACAATGTGTTTTATGTAAAAAAACTTGGCGTATAAGACCCAAAAGAAGAGGAAGAAAAGTTAAAAGAATATCTACTTCTTTTGCTAAAAATTATCTTGATAACAAATATTCAAGCATATTAAGATTATCAACTTTGAATAATAGATATAAACTTAAAAGGAAGTTAAGAAGAAGTATTTTAATACATAATAAGGCAACTGTATATCCAGAACTACCACAAGAATATCCTTTAATAGCTATACTTGATTCTATGATGCACAAGATAAACAGACAAATATACAGCACTTATTTTATTCTTATAAAGAAAACTACATCAGAATATGCATATATATCTAAACCGATGATAGCAAGTGGCAAAGAAAATCCTGATAACTGGGATAAAGCCTTTTTAGAGTTACCAGAAAGCATAAGGTCATCTATAGCAGCAATAGTAGGTGATAAACACAGGGGAATTCTTCATATTGCAAAGAAATATAATATTTTATATCAATCTTGCCATTTTCATCTGATATTCAAGATTATGGGCAGACGTTCTAAAAGTAAATGGTCAAGACATCAAAAAAGGGGTGGGGAAATAATAAATCATAAATTCTGGATAATTATTGTAGAAATCAGAGATTATAAAATATTATTTTACTGTTAAATTCTTTAATATGTTTCTTTTATGATTAAAATTTATTAAAATAACATTATTATGAAAAATCTTGTAATAGTTGAGTCTCCTACAAAACAGAAAACAATATCCCGTTTTCTTTCCGGTGATTATGTGATAAGAAGTTCATTCGGACATCTTAGAGATCTGCCTAAAAAAACGCTTGGTGTTGATGTAGAGAAAAATTTTAAACCAAGCTATGTCGTTGTCGAGAGAGGCAAAAAAATAGTTCCTGAGATAACTAAAATTGCTATGTCAAGCGATAATATTTATTTAGCAACTGACCCTGATAGAGAGGGAGAGGCTATAAGCTGGCATATAATGGAGATATTGAAGAATATAGACAGGAAAAAGTTTAAAAGGATAGCGTTTCACGAGATAACAAAGGATGCAATATTAGGGGCATTAAAAAATCCGAGAGCGATAGATATGAATCTTGTTGATGCTCAGCAGGCAAGAAGAATACTTGACAGGATAGTTGGATATAAAATTTCACCGCTGCTGTGGGCAAAGATAAGTGGTGGGCTTTCTGCTGGAAGGGTTCAGTCTGTCGCTGTGAGACTTCTTTATGAAAGGGATAAGGAGATTTCAGCATTTGAGGTTAAGGATTATTATTCACTTTCTGGAAGGTTTAAAAAGGATGAAAATCAGTTTGATGCAAGGCTTTTTAAGTGGGAGGGAGAGAATGTAGATAGGTATACCACGCTTAAACTTTTTGCTGAGGACTATAAATACAGGTCATCTGTCTTTGATACAAAAGAAAAGGTGCTTGCTGTCGTAAAGTATTTGACACCTGAGAAGTTTAAGGTTACAGCTGTGGATAAGAAGGTTACAAGCTCAAGGCCAAAACCTCCGTTTATTACAAGTTCACTTCAGCAGGAGTCATACAACAAGCTGGGTTTCACACCAGACAGAACTATGAAGGTTGCTCAGAAGCTTTATGAGGGTATAGCAATAAAGGGTGAGATGAGGGGTCTTATAACATATATGAGAACTGATTCTTTTAATGTCAGTGACCAGATACAGAAGCAGGCTCAGGAGTTTATAAAAAAGAATTTTGGTGATAAATATTGTCCAGAGAAACCACCTCAGTATCTTAAAAAGGTTAAGGGTGCTCAGGAAGCACATGAGTCAATACATCCAACAGATGTAAACCTTGTTCCTGATTCAATAAAGAATAGCCTTACCCCAGATGAATACAAACTTTATGATCTTATATGGAAAAAGTTTATTTCAAGCCAGATGGAAAATGCTGTTTTTGAGCAGCTCACTGTCGAGATATCTGATGAACATAACAAGTCTTTGTTTAAGGTCAGTGGTAGGACATTGAAGTTTGATGGTTATCTAAAGGTTTATTCTGATGAGGAAGAAAAAAAGGATGATGACAATAATGAGAACATGACCCTTCCACCTCTCAAGAAGGGGGATATTCTTACTGTTGTTGATTTTGATGTTCAATCACACTCGACAACACCACCACCAAATTATAATGAAGCAAGCCTTATAAAAACCCTTGAGAATCACGGTATAGGAAGACCATCAACCTACGCCACAATCATATCAACCATAATAAACAGGGGATATGTTAAAAGGGATAAAAGCAGGAAGCTTCTTATTACTGAGCTTGGGAAAAAGGTTACTGAGAAGCTTATAGAGTTTTTTCCTGATATAATGAGTTTAAGTTACACTGCTGATATTGAGGATAAGTTAGATGATATTGCTGATGGAAACGTAAACTGGGTTGAGCTTATGAAAAAGTTTTACAGCAGTTTTTCAGAGGAGCTTCAAAAAGCAACTGAGAATATGAAGTCTGAAAAGGTTATTCAGCATACCAATGTAAAGTGTCCTGTTTGTGGTTCTGATATGATTCTTCGTGAAAGCCGATATGGTAAGTATCTGACTTGCTCAAAGTTTCCAAAGTGTCGTGGGAAGATAAATCTTGCCAATAATAATGCTGATAGATTTAAGGCTATAAAAACAACTGAAAAGTGTGATAAGTGCAAGGATGGGTATATGGTGTTGAGAAAAGGTCCAAAGAACTATTTTCTGGGATGTTCAAACTTTCCTAAGTGCAGGAATGTAAAACAAATTTCTCAGGCTGAGATAGATAAGCTGCTTGCATCCGTAGGTGAAAACAAGTCCTGATGAAAAATCTTATAGAAAAGTTTTTACTTTATGGTAAAACTCAGTTAGCTTTTTCAAGGCATACTGAGAAGTCATATCTTTATGACCTCAATGAATTTGCTGATTTTTGTTGCAGAAATGGTGCTCCAAGCGAAAAGGACATAACAAGTGTTGTTATAAGAAAATATCTTTCTGATATAAGCTTGAAAAAATTTTCAAGGAATACTGTGATAAGGAAGCTTTCCGCGGTAAGAAGCTTTATAAATTACCTGATTGAGAATAATATAATAACTCAAAATCCATTTGACTTTATAACACCACCTAAAAAACAACACACTCTCCCTTCATTTCTAACTGAGGAAGAGGTTAGAAAGCTTATAGAAGCCAATACACCTGATAAGATTCTATCAAAGGACCCAGAATATCCTTTTGCATTTAGAGATTATGCGATTCTTATGCTGCTTTACTCAAGCGGCCTTAGGAGAAGTGAGCTTGTCGGGTTAAACATCGGTGATGTGGATTTTTTCTCAGGTTTTGTCAGGGTTTATGGAAAAGGAAGAAAGGAGAGAACGGTTCCATTTGGTGATCATGCTTTTAAAGCATTGAAGGATTATATTGATACAAGGACTGAGACTTCACCTTCATCACCACTTTTTTTGAATAAGAACGGAAAACGACTTTCTGATACAGCTATTTTTTTAATACTGAAAAAGCTTGCAAGAAGAGCTAAGTTTACAAGAAAAATAAAGCCGCATATGCTAAGGCATTCTTTTGCAACTCATCTCTTAAACAATGGCTGTGATATAAGAGGAGTCTCTGAAATGTTAGGACATTCAAGCCTTGCAACCACTCAGATATACACCCACGTCTCAATTGAAAAGCTTAAAGAGGTTTATAATAAGGCACATCCCCTTGCGAAAAAGTAACCGCGTAGGTTACTTTTAGTTTATGGACCCGACCGGGTTCGAACCGGCGACCTTACCCATGCCAAGGGTACGCTCTCCCAACTGAGCTACGGGCCCTCATTAAAATATTATACCAAATAAGAAAGGATAAATATTAAAAATACTATTTTTTGGGGAACAGTGGTGTCAGTTTGGCTGCATTCACATCAGGATGCTGAGTCTTTCCTATAGCTAAATACATATTCATCTTTGCTGATGTATCAGGCATAAATGGATAGATCCACCTTGATATAAGCCTCAAACACCAAACCATCTCATTAAGAAATTTCTTCAGGGCAACCGTATCGCTTTTTGCAAGCTCCCACGGCTTTTTTGTATCAACTTCTTTGTTCAGAATACTGACAGCCTTCATCACCTTATCAAGTGCAAGGCTGAACTGAAGCTCCTCAATGTCATTATATATATCCTTCTGCATAGAAAGAAATCTTGAAAAAATCTCTGAGTCTTCAGGCTTTTCAGGCATAACATTATCAAGATACTTTTTTACCATATTAACTGTTCTTGAAAAAAGGTTTCCTATACCATTTGCCAGATCACTATTGTACTTCGCTTTAAGCAATTCCATTGAAAAATCTCCATCTTGACCAAAGGGGACTTCCTTAAATATAAAATATCTAAACACATCAACCCCGTATTCCTTTACAATATCCAAAGGGTTTATTATATTTCCTCTAGACTTTGACATTTTCTCACCATCAACAGTCCACCAGCCGTGAGCATAAACCTTTTTAGGCAGTGGAAGTTTTAAGGCGAGCAGTATTGCTGGCCATATTACAGCATGAAATCTGAATATCTCCTTCCCTATGAGATGAAGATCACATGGCCAAAAGGACTCAAATTTTTCATTCTTTTCCTTTTCTATATCATAACCAATACCTGTTATATAGTTTATCAGGGCATCAAACCAGACATATATTGTATGGTTTGGATCGCTTAGAACAGGTATGCCCCACTTAACCCTTGTTCTTGAAACCGATATATCCTTAAGTCCTCCCTCAACAAATCTAAGTATCTCAGGTGCACGAAATGATGGGGAGAGAAATGATGGATTTTCACTGTAATACTTCAAAAGTGGATCCTGATACTTTGATAGTCTAAAAAAATAAGTCTCCTCATTAACCTTTTCAACAGGTTTTTTATGTATAGGACAGTTTCCTTCCACAAGCTCTGATTCATCATAAAATGTTTCACAAGAGCTACAGTAAAGTCCATCATAGCTTCCCTTATATATGTCGCCACTTCTTATAAGCCTTTCAAATATAAGCTGAACCTGTTTTTGATGATAGTCATCAGTTGTCCTTATAAAATAGTCATAATCTATGTGAAGAACTTTCCACATCTCCTTAAAATCTTTAACCACATCATCAGCCCATTCCTTTGGGGTTTTATTATTTTCACTGCTAATCCTTTCTATATTTATGCCATGCTCATCAGTTCCTGTTTGTAAATAAACATCCTTACCTATTGACTTTAAATGTCTTTTTAAAACATCAGCTGCAAGTGTTGTATAAGCATGACCTATATGAGGTCTTGAGTTTACATAATACAATGGGGTTGATATATAATATTTTTTTGACGAAGCCATTCTATCCTCCTTACTAAACTTTTAAAACAATACCATCATTGAAATAATTAAATGTCTTAAAAAACCTGTGAAGCACCATTGTAAGTATTATTCTTGTGTTGACGTTGTGCTTTAAATAGTTTTTATACTTGAAGTTTTCCTTTAAAAAACTTAGAAGTTCTTCCCTGTTGTCTGAAGTGTTGATTTTTGAATATATATATGCGTTTACAAAACTTATTATTGTATCTGTCATCTGTCTGAAGTTAGATGTTTTTGAAATCTTTGAGACTATAAGAAAGGAAGCAAGGTTTTTGTATTCAAGATTTTCTTCAATCATCTTTATTATATCATCATATATTAAAGCTGTTGAGACCGAGCCTTCGCTCATCTCTGATAGTAGTTCTGCTTTTTTTATATCATAGCCTTTTGAAATAAGTATATCTATGATATTATTTTTATCAAGTCCTGTAAACTTCATTGTATAACACCTTGAAACTATGGTTTGAAGAAGAATATTTATGTTTTTGGTAACAAGTATTATTATTGTGTTTTCAGGTGGCTCTTCAAGGGTTTTAAGTATCGAGTTCTGGGCATCAACAGTCATCTTTTCAGCATCATCAACTATTATAACCTTTTTGGTTGAGTAGGATGGCTTTAAGCTTGAAAATTTGATCAATTCTCTCACAGTATCAATCTTTATGCTCTTCTGCTCATCAACCTTTTCATTGAGAAGTGCTGATTGATACTTGAGATCAACAACAATAAAATCAGGATGAACACCAGCATCAAACATCCTCATACTCTCAGCATCATCACCAGAGCCAGTGTTTTGAGATGTCCCAAAAAGTAAATCCTCGTTGTGGGGGAGAACATATCTTGAAAGTATATCCCTTGCGAGTGCCTTTGCAACAAGAAGCTTCCCAGATCCTTCGGGACCGTAAAATATGAGAGATGAAGGAATGGTATCCCTTTCAACAAGTTCCCTTAATATCTCTATATTTTTTTTATGTCCTTTTATATCCTGAAATTTCATCTCATCCTTTTTGAAACATAGTCAACAATTCTTTTATGTATGTCATTTATATCATCTGAGGCATCTATTAAAAGTATGTTTTTCATATCCTTAAAAATCTTTGAGTAGGCACCATTGACCTTTTTTCTGAAGCCTTCAGATTCACTTTCTATCCTGTCCCTTTCTCCAGATGCTCTTTTAATATACTCATTCTTTGAAAGCCTGAATCCTATCGTTATATCAGGTTTTATACCATCGGTTGCTATATAGTTTAGCTTTTTTACAACCTTAACATCTAAACCCCTTCCAAATCCCTGATATGCCATAGTAGCAACAGTAAACCTGTCACATATGACAGTATAACCGTCTAAAAGTGCTGGTTTTATCTTTGCTGATATATGCTCTGCCCTTGATGCCTCATAAAGCAGTAGCTCACACATGGGCGATATTTTATTTTTTGGGTCAAGGAGTATATCTCTTATTTTTTCTGAAACCGCTGTTCCACCCGGCTCCCTTGTTATTATAACCTTTTTGCCAAGTTTCTTAAAATGGTTATATAAAAGATTTGCTTGAGTGGTCTTACCACTTTTATCCGGTCCTTCAAATACAATAAAACGACCTCTTTTGTTCATAGAATAATATTTTATAAAAATTAGAATAAATCTTATAACTCCATTTTTGAATAGATGAATATAACATCTAAATGTGAGATAAAATAATTGTTACTACTGACAATAGAGAACACTTTTATTTATGTTAGTATTTTCGGATTTGATGTACTGCAATAGCTAAAATTTGATATAATATTATTATAGACTTAAATAAGGAGCATAAAAATGGCAAAAGGTAAAGTAAAGTGGTTTAACGACAAGAAAGGTTTTGGTTTCATAACCCCGGATGACAACTCCGGCGATGTATTCGTTCATTACAGCGTTATAGATAAGCAGGGTTTTAAAACGCTTAAAGAGAATATGGAAGTGGAGTTTGAAGCAACTCAAACAGACAAAGGGTTGAAGGCAACAAAGGTTATCCCTCCAGCAAAGCCAGCAGCAGAAGAAAAAGAAAAATCTGAAAAGAAATAAGTTGTCTTTTTCTGACACAAATCCGAATATTGATTTCTGATAAGGATGTTTCTGCAAAGATAAAACAAAAAATAACAAACCAGCTGTTTTTTTAAACGGCTGGTTTGTTATTCTGAAAATTTTTCAACCTGAAATATAAAAAGTTTAGTTTCTTTATCTTTCCAGCAATCATTGGGAAGTCCAGCTTTTTCTGTGCAAAGCTGATTTAAGAAATCTTCTTTTTTATCAAAATGATCCCAAACCTGCGGCAGAAAAAGTCCATCTCCCTTGGAGGATGAAACCATCACCCCATCAATCTTCTCTCTTATTTTTTTGTAGTCATTTATTTCTTTAAGTGGTGAAAGTATTGAAATTTCAATTTTAATTTCATTTATCTCATCTTTTTCAAGAGGTTTAAATCTTCTATCACCAAAGGCAGCAGACAGAGCAAAGTATTTTATAGCATCTTTTAATAAAAGCACTGGCTCCGTGCTTCCTATGCATCCTCTTAAATATCCATTTTTATTTATTGTTACAAAAACTGCTTTGGGAAGGTTGAACTCAGGAATATCTGAAAGCGTGTTATCAATAATATTTCTATTCCCATTGATGTATGATATTATAGATTTTCTTGCCTCATCAAGCAAAATCTTTTTTTGTTCTTCGCTAAGTATGGTTTTGTATCCATTTGTATTTTTAGCTTTTGCAAAGACTCCGCTTACATATCCAACAACGCTTTCCTTAGTAGAATTTTTAGGATCAGCATCATAAGAGTTTTTATTTTCAAGAGTTATAAATTCATTAGCCCCTAAAAGTTTTGAAAGGCTCATGCCTACAAATATTGCTTCAGCTCCGCAGGCTGTAGTTTCAAGATTTTTTATTTTTTTGTTTAAAATAATTTTGTGAGTCAGATAAAAATAATTTTCATCCATATATTTTAGCGATTCTATGATGGATGAATCAACAATTTTTGATGTATCATATGACGGATAATGAGTAAAGTCTGATGATACAATTATAAATATTTTTTTACCTGATTTATCTATTGCTTCTTTTATTGCTCGGGATATATCTGTAAGTTTTGAAGTATCTGTTGTGTTTACAAGTATTGGCACTATTTTAAATTTTTTAAACTTGTACTGAAGAAATGGAAGTTGAACCTCAACAGAGTGTTCATTTACAAATGATTTAGAATCCTCATTAAAAAGTTTATTTTTTAACAAGAGGTCCGCAAAATCCTTATCAACATAAACTTCACCAAGTGGTGTTAAAAAATTTTCTTTTGTCGTGGTAGCACTTTCTATATATTTTCTATGTGAAGGTGCTATGATAATAAATGTATCATAATCACCTTTTATCGCTGAATATGATATTGCTGCAATTTTGCCTGAAAACTGGTAGCCTGCATGGGGGGAAATAATTGCCTTAATATCCTTACCGTTTGTTTTTTTACTATATTGCTGAGCATTCTTAAATGCTGTTGAAAGGAAATTTGTGATTTCTTTTTTATCTGATGGGTAAAACGTTCCACTTACAAACGGCCCTAAAGAAAAGATATTAAGGTTTAATAACAATAAAAACAGTTTAAACATCTATTTTACAGTTTGTTTTCCTTATAAAAGTTTACTATAAAATTCCATGCATCTTCTGCTTTATCAACATAAGTAAATATTTTAAGATCGTTCTCGCTTATATATCTCATATCGGCCATAAGCTTGAAATTTATTAAATTTTTCCAGTATTCTTTGCCAAGCAATATTACAGGCATCTTTCTCTTTTTGTGTGTTTGAATAAGGGTAAGAACCTCAAAAAGCTCATCCATTGTTCCAAACCCTCCTGGAAAAGCCACCATAGCCTTAGCTCTCATAACAAAATGCATTTTTCTTATTGCAAAATAATGAAACCTGAAACAAAGATCCTCTGATATATAAGGATTTGGATCCTGTTCCATAGGAAGAGTTATGTTGAGTCCTATGCTCCTCTCTCCTTCATCCCATGCCCCTCTGTTAGCCCCTTCCATTACTCCTGGACCACCACCTGTAACTATAACAACCTTTTCTCCGTTTATTCTGTTCTTTGATACAAGTCTTGCAAAGTTTCTTGCTTCATCATAATATTTTGATGATTTCAAAAGTATTTTTGCTGTATTAAGATTTTCCTTTAAAGATTCATCATCTGGATTTAATTTAATATCCTGCTCAATCTTTTCAATCCTTTTCAACATCTCACTCTTCTCAGCAGTTCTTGCACTACCAAAACACACTATTGTGTGATTTATTTTTTTCCTTCTAAGAGCACTCTCTGCTTTTAAAAGCTCAAGCTGCAATCTTATTGGCCTCAGATCATTACTTCTAAGAAAGTCTAAATCCTCATATGCTTTTCTGTAAGATCTTGAATTTTTAAGCTTTTCTACCATCTGGTATTTCTCCTGCTCAGACATTTCTTTTTTTAAATTTTTCTTGTTCATTGTTACCTCATTTATTTTCTACAAATTTTTTGGCACTCTTATAAATCCCTTCTTCATCAAGCCCAAGCTTTTTATAAAGCTCTTCAGGCCTTCCATGCTCAACAAATCTATCAGGTATGCCAAGCCTTAATAGATCAGTTTTAATCGACATATCTGACAGTGCTTCTAACACTGCGCTTGAAAAACCGCAGATTAGAGCATTATCCTCAACAGTTACTATCTTTGTTTCAGCAGCTTCTCTTATCATATCAGTGTCAAGTGGTTTAACAAACCTGAAATAATAAACGCCTGCATCTATGCCATCATCAGAAAGCTTTTTTACAACCTTTAAGACTGGATGCAATCTATTTCCTGTAACTACAAAGTTTACATCCTTACCCTGCTTTATTCTCACTGCTTTTCCATATTCATACTTTTCAACATCTTTCATCTCCACACCAAATCCGCTTCCTCTCGGATACCTTATTATCACAGGAATCTGCATATCTGCTGCTGTGTAGAGGCAGTTTTTCAACTCGTTTTCATCGGATGGAGCCATTATTGCCAGATCAGGCAGCATCCTAAAAAGCCCCAAATCAAAAACTCCATGATGTGTTGGTCCATCCTCTCCAACTATTCCCGCTCTATCCATAGCTATTATCACAGGAAGTTTTTGCAGACATACATCATGCATAACTTGGTCAAAAGCTCTTTGCATAAATGATGAATATATTGCTACCACAGGCTTGAAGCCCTGTGTCGCAAGACCTGCTGCAAATGTCACCGCATGCTCCTCAGCTATACCAACATCAAAGTATCTGTATGGAAATTTATCACGGAACGCATCCAACCCTGTCCCTTCAGGCATTGCAGCTGTTATAGCCACGATATTTGGATTTTTTTTAGCTATATCAACAAGTGTCTTTGAAAATACATTTGTAAAACTCGGTATATTTTTTGGTGCTTGTGTTCTTATTACCTCACCTGTTTTTACATCAAACTGTGATGTTCCATGAAAGCTTATTGGCTTGTCCTCAGCATACTCATATCCCTTACCCTTTTTTGTTACTATATGAAGGAGAACAGGGCCTTTTAAATCCTTTAAATATCCAAGTACTTCAACCATTTCCTTTATGTTATGGCCATCTATTGGGCCAAAGTATCTGAATCCCATTTCTTCAAATATCATACCGGGGAAAAATAAAACCTTTGCTCGCTTTGCCATCTTTAAAATATTCTTTCCCCAGAACTGAAACCTGTTTAGAAATATTTCAATCTTTTCACCAGCATTTTTAATTGTCCCCATTGTCAGAAGCTTGGTTAATATCTTTCCAAACTGGCCGACTCTGTTTGATATGAACATCTGATTATCATTTAATATCACAAGCATATCCTGACCGAGATGGCCGATGTTCTGCATTGCCTCCCAACTCATGCCTCCTGTCATTGAACCATCAGCAACCATACAAACAACCTTGTAGTTTTCTTTGAGTATATCCCTTGCTGCTGCTATGCCACAGGCTGCACTTAAAGCAGTTGATGCATGTCCAGCACCAAAGACATCATGCTCACTCTCATTTCTTTTTAAAAATCCAGATATACCATTCAACTGTCTTATCGTGTCAAACTTATCAAACCTGCCTGTGAGTATCTTGTGAGCATATGCTTGATGACCAGTGTCAAATATTATCTTATCCTGAGGTGAGTTATAGACATAGTGTATAGCTGTTATTATATCAACAGCCCCAAGACTGGATGCTAAATGTCCACCATTTTTGCTTATCGTTTCTATAATGGTATCCCTTATCTCCTTCGCAACATCGTCAAGCTCATTTACTTTGAGCCGTTTTAAATCCTGTGGTCCTTTTATATATCCTAAATATCTCATCTGTCTCTCCCTATTAAAAGATATGCCATTTCTTTCATAAGCTTTTTATGTTCATCCCTGCCATCTAACATATCAAGTATTTTTAATGATTCAGATAAAAGTTTTTCCTCTAATTCTTTTGATTTTTCTATTCCATAAAATGAAACGTATGTGAGTTTATTATTTTTTTTATCACTTCCATTCTTTCCCATTTTTTTCTTATCGCCTATGACATCAAGTATGTCATCAGCTATCTGAAAGGCAAATCCTATTTTTTGAGCAAAATCAGATATGGATCTTAAATCCTTTTCTTTATCCGCTAATATGCACCCCATTTCACAGGCTGCCATAATCATATCAGCAGTCTTGTGCTGGTGTATGTAATTGAGCTGCTCAGCTAATTCTTTTTTGCTATTTTTTTTAAGCAATGTTCCTTCTGATACAAGATCTATGGTCTGTCCTGATACCATCCCCGAACTACCCGCTCTTCTGGATAGAATTTCTATCACCCTTCCCTTTTTTTCTTCATTGATCTTTTTTGAGCTTGAAATAATGTGAAAGGCATCAGTCAGAAGTCCATCACCAGCCAAAACTGCTACTCCGTCACCAAAAACCTTATGGTTGGTAGGCTTTCCTCGTCTCAGATCATCATTGTCCATTGCAGGGAGATCATCATGTATTAGTGAGTATGTGTGAACCATTTCTATTGCGGCAGCGGCATCCACTATATCCGTTTTTTTACCAGTGGATAAAAATTCATATGTAAGAAACATCAAGGTTGGTCTTATCCTTTTTCCACCGCAGTTAATAGAATAAAGCATAGCATCTTTAATAAGTTTGCATGCTGATTCTTTTTTGTTTATATACTCGTTTATTCTCTTGTTTACAAGGGTTTGTGAATCCTGAATATATTCTTCTAACCTCATATCTATATTATAGCAAAATATAATATTTATAATTTTAATAATAGGGCACTTAAAAAAATCCTAACGGCAGAGGACAGAAGTCAGAGGACAGACAAATAGGGAATTTTCCTTAAATACTGTTTCGTGCTTTATGTCTTTTGACCCTGCCTGCCGAAGCCGCTTCGTCACAGGCAGGCTCTGACTTAATCTTGATGTTTTAGTAAACAAATAGAGAACTCTCTTTTTTTCCCTACTTCCACATTTTTTTAGTTTTTAAAAATTTTTCTCATAGGTAAATTGAAAAAATGCAGAAGTCGTGAACTGTAAAAGAAAAGTCAAAAGCAGTAACAATCCATTTTTTGTTCATAGTATTTTTACCTAAGTCTTCTCAAATTCCATACGATCGTGTCAGAATGAAGGAAAACTTAATCATCAATATCTAAAAGATTTAATCATTGTTTAAACAAATAAAAATGTATGCATTTAAACATTTACCCGAATTTTTCATTTGTAATAAATCTGTGTTGTCAAATTAAATAATAAAATCATTAAACGATCTAATTGTAAAAAAAAGTAACAGGTAATTTTTTTTGTTCTTGGTTATTTTTGCTTCAGTCTTCTCAAATTCCATACGATCGTGTCAAAATGAAGGAAAACTTAATCATCAATATCTAAAAGATTTAATCATTGTTTAAACAAATAAAAATGTATGCATTTAAACATTTACCCGATTTTTTCATTTGTAATAAATCTGTGTTGTCAAATTAAATAATAAAATCATTAAACGATCTAATTGTAAAAAAAAGTAACAGGTAATTTTTTTTGTTCTTGTTATTTTTGCTTAAGTCTTCTCAAATTCCATACGATCGTGTCAAAATGAAGGAAAACTATTTTAAATTTTATATAAATTTTTTATGTATAAAGTTTTAGGTGTCACTGAAAAACTGCAGGTTAATATTAAAATTGAGGTTAAGAAGAAAACGACAAATCCCCATTGGAATAGCGATCAGTGGTCAGTGGTCAGTGGACAGTGATCAGAAATCAGAACCTGCCTGCCGAAGCCGCTTCGGCGCAGGCAGGCACAGATGTCAGAAAGCAGAGTTCAGAAAACTAAACAATGAATTTATCTGCCTAAATCTTGATTGAATCTGTATTCATCTCGATGATATCTGTTTTCATCCTGATTGAATCCGTTTACATCTTGATGATTAAATAACTAATTTGCTTTTCTGTCTTCTGTTTTCTGTCATCTGACTTCTGACATCTGTTTTCATCTTGATGATTAAACAACCAGATAACCAATTATGAATGCCCACCAACGTTATATTCTCTTTCAGGTATCTTGCCAAATCTTTCTTCATATTTTCTTATGTTGTCCATAAGCGCTGAAAGGAGTCTTTTTGTGTGTATGGGGCTTGATATTATTCTTGCCCTAAGTTTAGCCTTTGGCTGGTTCGGTTGCATGAAGAGGAAATCAAGTATAAATTCTGTTTCGCTGTGAGCAATACCAGCTAAGTTTGTGTATATGCCCTGAGCTGTTGCATCATCAACCTGTATCTCAAGTTGTTGTGTAACCTGCTCTTTATTGATATTGTTTTCTGACATAAAAACCTCCGCTTTTTAAAATTTTAATTCTTACCTACTACTTTTTTTATCTCAAAAATTTTCTGATCCCCTTCTTTCATAAATGTTACTGTGGATATAGATTTTGATTTTTTAATTATATCCATAGCAACCTTTTCCATATCATCTATGTCTTTATCATCATATTCAGAGTTTATGTTAACTGGGATAAAACTTTTTATTCTGTTCCTTGTTACAAACTTCGTTAGTATTGATATGGAGCTATGTCCCTTGTGATTGTTTGATTCATAATCCTTATCATTATAGTATGAATCATGGATTAGAACATCAAAACCTGACGTAAACTTTCCAAACCTTTCGTTATAATCCTGAAATGCAGTAGATTCTTCCCATATCTCACTATCTGGAGAATAAGCGATTCTAAACCCGTTAATATTCAAAAGATACGTCATCGTTGTAGTTGGATGGTTTGAATACATTGTTGCCATTTTTATATTGCTTGAAAGTTTATAATTTTCCTCCAAAACTTCATATATATTTATCTTTGCCTTTGGCTTTCCTGATATAGGTGAAAATGAACTGTAAAGATTTGTTTTAATAACATCCTTGAGAGATCTCTCGGGATCGTTCGGTCCCACTATGTTTATCGTATAGGATGAGTCAAGCAGAGGTGAAAAATGAGGCAGTCCCATTAAATTATCAAGGTGAAAATGTGTGAGCAAAAGCCATATATTTTTATAAGGTTTTTTTGTTTTTATATCATTCCCAACATCATAAAGCCCACTGCCAGCATCACAGATGAGAATATCATCCTTGGTTTCTATAGAAAAACACAGAGTTTGCCTGCCATATTTTGATGATGACACTGGGAGTCTTTTCCCAAGTGATCTTATGCCGTAGGCTGTTAGCCTTATCTGGTTCTCGCTAAGATCTGACTTAATATTTCTGATGGATATGTTTTTTTTAGAAATTACTGGTGGTGGGGGAGGCTTAATCTTTTTTGTATTATCCATTATTTCTTTTATAGCTTTAGAAAATGTTTCTACATTGTATGGCTTTGCCATAAAGAAATCTGCACCTAACATCATTGCCCTTTGCTTTTCTGATTCATATGATTTCCCTGAAAGTATTACAACCTTTATTCCCTTTGTCTCTGGATTTGATTTGAGAGTCTTGCATATTTCCATGCCATTTATTCCCGGCATCATTATATCTGTTATGACAAGCCTTGGCATTATCTTTTTTATTTGTTCAACAGCTTTTGTAGAGTCATCTATCAAAAGCACCTTCCATCCTGCATCCACAAGCAGGTCTTTTGTAAGCTCACCTGTCATTGGGTCATCATCTATGATTACTATATCAAAATCTTCCATAAAACCTCTCAACCTTATAAGTATATGTTATAATATATTATAGAAATTATAATATATTTTTTTAAACTTATGATAAGAATAATTGCAGGCACCAAAAAAAACAGAAGGGTTTTTTCCCTTCCGATGACACATCATGTAAAACCCATATCAGTAAGGATGAGGAAATCTCTTTTTGATATCTTGAGACCATATATAACTGGTTCAATATTTCTTGATCTTTATGCTGGCGTTGGAGTGGTCGGGCTTGAAGCTCTTTCAAGAGGTGCTCAAAAGGTTGTATTTGTTGATAAGGATATAACTTGTTTGAATGCTATAAAACGAAATATAAAGCATCTGGAGTTAGAGAGTGTATCGACTGTTTTAAAAGGGGATATCCTTCAAAATCTAAGCTGGCTTAATTATTATTCACCGGTTGGCTATGATATAGTTTATATGGGGCCACCATACAGGGATGCTCAAAACAATCCTTTGAATTACAGCTTGAAAACACTCAGCAACGTTGTTGAAGGGAAACTGCTTTCAAAATACGGGATAGTTATATCCCAGCATCATATAAATGAAAAGCTTGATACTCCACAATCTCTGATAAAATTCAGAAGCGAAAAATATGGTGATACTATTATAGATTTTTTTAAACCTAAAAAAAATGTTTGAAATCAATTATTCAAAGATAAACTCATATCTCTTCTGTCCTTACCTTTATAAATTTTCATATATTGATAGAAAATACACACAGCACAATCCTAAAACCTCATTTGGTTTATCGATCCACAAAACACTTAAAGATTTTGCCCAAAAAAAACTTGATTTAAAAAGACTTTTGTTTGCTTACGAGGAAAACTGGTGTAACTATGGTTACACTTCGCCGCAACAGATGCTTGAATACTATGATATGGGTATTGAGATGTTAAAAAAATTTTATAATGCAGAATTAACAAATAATTCTAAAATACTCTATTCTGAAGATATATTTAAAGTAGAAATAAATGATGATGTTGTTCTAAGGGGAACTGTAGATAGAGTTGATAAAACTGCTGATGGAAAAATAGAAATAGTTGATTATAAAATGGGGTTTGAAGAAAAGGAAAATGGCTATGAAAAAAATTCCTTGCAGCTTAAAATTTATGCTTATGGGATTTCAAAAAAATATTCAATAAATATTGATTATATAAGCTACTATTTTTTGATGAACCAGAAAAAAATAAAGATAGAATACAAACCCGATGCTGATCTTATACCTTTTTTAATAGACTGTTATAAAAAAATTCAATTTCCAGTTTTTGACAGAAAAGGAAGGTGTGATATCTGTTTAGCTAAAAATCTCTGTGAGTTTTCTGATTTTAAAATTTAACTTTATCAAAAACCAATACAAATATTTATCAGTTACAATTTTATTATAATTTGTATAATTAAATTATGGAGACCAAGTTCATACATCTTCACAATCACTCAGAGTATTCACTTCTGGATGGGATGCTCAGGATAACTGATATAGATGGAAAACCATCAAGTTTTTTGGAAAGATTAAAAAAGCAGGGAATACCAGCAGTAGCGATGACTGATCACGGTAATATGTATGGTGCAATATCATTTTATAATAACGCAACAAAGATTGGTCTTAAACCTATAATAGGTTGTGAACTTTATATAACAGACGGTGACAGAAAAAACAAAAGCAAGGATTCAAATGTAAAAGTTGGGCATCTTACAGCTCTTGTAAGAGATAACGAGGGGTACCAAAATCTTATAGAAATGCTTTCAATAGCTTTTTTAGAAGGATTTTATTATCATCCAAGGGTGGACTTTGAGCTTATTGAAAAATATCATAAGGGGATAATTTTTCTATCAGGATGCTTGAACTCTCTTCTGTGTCAGCATATACTTGATAATAATTTTGAAAAAGCGGTTGAAACAGCTGATAGATTCAAGAGTATATGTGGAAAAGAAAATTTTTATATTGAGCTTATGGACCATAATCTTCCTGATGAAAAAAAGGTTTTAAGACCATTAGCTGATATTGCTCAAAAGCTTGATCTGAAGCTTGTCGCAACAAATGACTGCCATTACGAGTTCAAAGAGGACGCATTTGCCCACGATGTTCATATATGTATATCCACAAACGCTAAACTGGATGATCAGAAAAGGATGAGGATGGAAACTGAGGAGCTTTATTTCAAATCTCAGGATGAGATGATAAAGCTTTTCAGTGATTTTCCTGATGCGATTAAGAATACTGTTGAGATAGCAAATATGTGTAACTTCAAGCTTGAAAAGGGTAAGATATATCTACCTGAATACAAAATCCCTGAGGAATATTTGAAGAGCAAGGGAAAGATTGAAGACCCGCAGTATGAATATTTAAGGGACTTGTGTTATGATGGACTCAAGAAAAAATTTAATGAGATTCCTGAGGAATATTCTAAAAGACTTGATTTTGAGCTTGGAGTAATAAGGAATATGGGGTTTTCAAGCTATTTTCTAATAGTTATGGATTTTATTAAATACGCAAGGGAGCACAATGTTCCTGTTGGGCCTGGACGAGGTTCTGGTGCTGGGGCTCTTGTGTCCTATGCACTGAATATAACAATGGTTGATCCATTGAAGCACAATCTTCTTTTTGAAAGGTTTTTAAACCCTTCAAGAAAGAGTATGCCTGATCTTGATATAGATTTTTCTGACAAGGGTAGAGAAGTGGTTGTAAACTATGTAAGGGAAAAATATGGTCATGATAATGTTACAAATATCATAACATATGGCAATATAATGGCAAAAACTGCAATAAAGGATGTTGGTAGAGTATTGGGTTTTTCTGCCGCAGAGATGAACAAGCTCACCAAGATGATGAATGATTCAAATTTGGCTTCAGCAATGAATAATCCTGAAATAAAAAAAATTATAGATAGCAATGAAAAATATAAACAGCTTTTTGATGTTGCGTTAAAAGTTGAGGGTTTGAAAAGACAAACTGGAGTTCATGCTGCTGGAAAGGTTATAACCGATAAACCCGTATATAAGTATGTTCCTCTGGCACAGAGGGAAGGGATAACAACAACTCAGTATGACGGTGAGATTCTCACTGAGATGGGACTTTTAAAAATCGATTTCCTCGGTCTAAGGACATTAAGCGTTATTCAGGATGCCGTGGATGAGATAAAGAAAAGCAATAATGATTTTGATCTTAATAAAATTCCATTTGATGATGAGAAAACGTTTGATCTTCTCTGTGAGGGAAGAACAACTGGTGTGTTTCAGTTAGAAAGTGATGGTATGAAAAAGCTTGTTAAAAATTTAAAGCCACGAGTTTTTTCTGACATATCGGCGTTGGTTGCACTTTACAGGCCAGGACCTATTGAGGCGGGAATGCTTGATTCGTTTGTAAACAGAAAGCATGGCAGGGAAAAGATAGTCTATGACCATCCACTTCTTGAGGATATACTTAAAGATACATATGGAACAATAATTTATCAGGAACAGGTAATGGAGATTTCAAAGAGGCTTGCAGGATTTTCTCCTTCTGATGCTGATGGACTCAGAAAGGCTATGAGCAAAAAGATACCAGAGGCGATGGAAAAGATCAGAAAACAGTTCATAGAAGGTTGTGAAAAAAATAAAATTTCACAAAAGATTTCAACAAAGATATTTGATCAGATGTATAAGTTTGCAGGATATGGTTTTAACAAATCACACTCTGTGGCATATGCAACTGTTGCATATCAGACAGCATATCTTAAAGCAAACTATCCACTTGAGTTTATGGTATCACTTCTTTCAAGCGAAATAGGTCACAATGCAATAGGTTCAGACCAGAAAGAAAACAAGATGGTTACATATCTTGAGGAATCAAGGGATATGGGTTTTGATATATTAGGACCTGATGTAAATTTTTCATATCCGAAGTTTGAGATTGAAGATTTTAATGGGAAAAAGGCAATAAGATTTGGTTTTACAGCAATAAAAAATATTGGGGATAGCGTGGCAGAGGAGATAGTTGCAGAAAGAGAAAAAAATGGTAAATACAAATCATTTAATGATTTTATATCAAGGAATAACTCAAAGCAATTAAATAAGAGGGTTATTGAATCACTTGCAAAGGCAGGTGCGTTTGATGAACTTTTTAATGAGAATGAGCTAACCAAAACACATAAAAGAACAAAGGCTATAAATATGAGCAACAGGGATGAGAAGGCATCAATACTTTCATACAACACAAATCTTCTTTTTGAAACAGAGGAGTCAAAGGTGTTGAGCGAACATGAAATTTTGAAGTATGAAAAAGATGTTTTAGGTTTTTATCTATCAGGAAATCCTCTTTTAAATTACAAAAAGATAATAAAGATGATTTCAAGCCATACCATAAAGGATATAATAGATGGAAAGTTTGAAGAAAATTTAAAGGTTACTTTGTGTGGAATAATTACATCCACACGACCAACAAAGACCAAAAAAAATGAGAATATGTGCAGGCTTGAAATAGAAGACCTTACAGAATCAATTGGTGTAACGATATTCCCAAGACAGTTTGAGCCATATAAGAATGCCATTGTAACTGATAACATAGTTGTAATAGATGGCAATATAAAATCATCTGATTTTACTGATAAGAAATATGAAATAATAGCTGATAGGATCTATGAAGTATCTGATTATATTGAAAAATTTTCAAAAAGTTTTATAATATTTTTTGAAGGCAAGGTTTTGATGGGAGAAGATCCCAAAGAACTGAAAGAGATAAAGAGATTGCTCGACGCTCATAAGGATACAGGAGGAGCAAAGGTTTATTTTGTTGTGAGCTCTATGAACGGACACAGCTATACTGTTGAAACATCAATACAGTTAAAGGTAACAAAGAATATATTAAAAAAAATAAAAGAGGTAATGGGGGATAATTCATGGAGAATAAATTAAAAATACTTATAGCAGATGATGATGCAGATATATCAGAATTACTATCAAACTTTTTAGCATCAAAAGGCCATAGCTGTGATGTAGTAAACAACGGCAAGGATGCTATATTAAAGGTAAGAAACAATGAATATGACCTTCTTCTTCTTGATGTGATAATGCCATATATGGATGGATATCACGTTGCATATGAGATAACAAACAACCTTGAAAATCCACCTATTATAATAATTCTTACATCAAGGGATATTCAGTTTGAGAAACCGATAGCAAAGATGAGTGGAGCATATGATATAATACAGAAACCTTTTAAGCTTGATATGCTTATCTCGGTTATAGAAAACGCTTTTAAATCTAAGGATAAAAACAAACAGGAGGAATGATATGATAGATAAAAATGTTAAAAGAAAGTTAGCATTTCTTGAAGAGGAGATAAAGACATTAAAAAAGGAAGACAGATTTATAAAACCAAGGGTTTTACAGTCTGCCCAAAAACCAGTTTCAATAATAGATGGGAAAAAGGTTGTAAACCTTACATCAAATAACTATTTAGCGATGACAGATAACCCAGCAGTCAAAAAGGCTGCGATAGATGCTATAAATAAGTATGGAGTTGGAAGTGCAGCGGTCAGAACGATAATAGGAACAATGAGTATACACAAGGAATTAGAGGAAAAATTTGCAAGATTTAAAAACACTGAGGATTCAATACTCTTTCAATCGGGATTTACAACAAATGTGGCAGTCTGTCAATCACTTATGACGAGCGAGGAATATCTGCTGATATCGGATGAGCTAAACCACGCATCAATAATAGATGGAGCAAGACTGGCCAAGTCTCCAAGAAAGATATACAAACACAAGGATATGAATAATTTAAGAGAGATATTAGAAAGCCCTGAATCAAAAAAAGCAAAGAGAAAGCTTATAGTGACCGATGGAGTATTCTCGATGGACGGTGATATTGCACCGCTACCAGAAATCGTGGAGCTGGCAAACAAGTATGATGCTATGGTTATGGTTGATGATGCTCATGCAAGTGGTGTTATAGGCAAGCAAGGAAGAGGCACGGTAAATCATTATGGGCTTGATGGCAAGGTTGAGATACAGATAGGCACTCTTTCAAAGGCTTTTGCTGCTGTTGGTGGTTATGCTGCAACAACAAAAAATATGACAGCATACCTTGGTTCTGTTGCAAGACCATTTCTTTTTTCAAGTTCACAGCCACCATCCGTTGCTGCAACATGCATAAAGATACTTGATATACTCTTAAAAGAACCAAAATATTTAAAACAACTCTGGGACAATACAAACTTTTTTAAGGAAGAACTTAAAAAAGCAGGTTTTGATACAGGGGAAAGCGTAACACCAATAACACCTGTTATGGTTGGCGACAGCTCAAAGGCTATCAAGTTTTCTAATATGCTTTTTGATGAGGGTGTGTTTTCACTTTATATAGTTTATCCTACAGTTCCTAAGGGAAAAGAAAGGCTTAGAGCAATTGTAACAGCAGGACACACTATAAAAGACTTAGAGTTTGCTGTTTCAAAGTTTATTAAGGTTGGAAGAAAATTAGGAATAATAAATTAATTAATTAAAATAAAAGTAGTAATGATTGATGGATATTGGAAAAAAGATTAATGATATTAAAGCAATATTAATAAAGGAAATTGACCCAGATATAATTATTTTGTTTGGTTCAAGAGCAAATGGAAAATCAAGAAATGGTTCTGATATAGATTTAGCTATTAAAACAAATAAAACAATCAGCTTTAGAAAGGAGAGAAAGCTAAGGGAAAAATTGGATGAAGCAGGAGGTATTTATTCTATTGATTTAATTTTTACTGATAGAGTTTCGAAAAAATTTCTTAAAAATATTAAAGGGTATGGAAAGGTGATATATGAAAAAAAATGAAGTTTTATTAGCGATTGAAAACTTTAAAAAAGCGTTTTTATCATTAAAAAAGGAGGCGAAAACTGCCAAAAATGATCTTGAAAGAGATGGTGTTGTACAAAGATTTGAGTTTAGCTTTGAATTGTTTTGGAAAACATTAAAGATAATATTAGAATTTCATGGCAAAAATGCTGATAGTCCAAGAATGGCTATAAAAGAGGCGGTTAGATCAAACTTCCTTGTTGATGACGAGGTATATTTAGATATGCTTGAAGATAGGAATAGGACTTCTCATATATATGATGAAAGTGTTTCCAAAGAAATATTTGATAGAATAAAAAAATTTTATATACCAGCTTTTGAAGCTTTTTTAAAGAATATAGGCAAGATCAGTAATTAGATGAAATAGGAAAAACAGATTTTTTTACTTCTTTTTTTCTGAGCTCTGATTTCTGTCACCTGACCTCTGTCTTAAATATGAAAATCATAATTGCAAAAAATGCAGGATTCTGCCCAGGTGTTAATAATGCTATAAATAAGGTTATAGAACTATCTGAACATTCAACAAAAAAAATATATACATTAGGACAGTTAATACACAATAATGATGTTATAAAAAATTTAGAGGAAAGAGGAATAGTTGCAGTTAATAGTATAAGCGAGATAAATGATATAAAAAACTCAATACTTGTTATAAGAGCACACGGGATACCTCCAGAACTTGAAGAGAAGATAAAAGAATCAGGCATTGAATACGTGGATTCGACATGTCCACTTGTTAAAAATGCACATAGGATTATAAAAGAATACTCAGAAAAAGGATATACAACAATAATTCTTGGTGATAAAGAACATGCTGAGGTAATCGGACTTAAAGGTTATGCAGGCAATAATTGCTTTGTTATCAGTTCTCTTGAAGAAGCAGAAAGACTGCCTGACATAGAAAAAGCAAACCTTGTTTCTCAAACAACTCAGGAGGAAGAGCTTTTTGAAAGGGTTGTAAAGATTTTAACACCAAAGATAAAAGAATTAATAATTTCTAACACAATATGTACACCAACAAAACTGAGGCAGAAAGAGACAATAGAATTTTCAAAGATGGCAGATATTGTTGTTGTTATAGGTGGGAAGCACTCAGCAAACACTCAAAGGCTGTATCAGATATGTAAGGATATGTCAAAAGAAGCAGTTCTTGTGGAAAATGAGAATGAAAAACTTGAGGACATTTTTAAGAATAAAAATACTGTATTTATAACGGCTGGGGCATCGACGCCGGCTTGGCTCATATCTGGTGTGGAGAAAAAAATAAGGGGGATTATATACAAAGAAAATATATTTAAAAAATTTTTTAAGTTTATAGTGGCTTCAGGCATATTTACAGGCTTTGCTGCTCTTGGACTTATATCTGTGGTTTATAAATCATTTAAAACAAGCCCTGATATAAAATTTGCAATATCTCTTTCTCTGGTCCTTATGGCAGCACACATAATAAACAGAAGATCTGAAAAAGAGGCTAATGAGAATAACTATAGAAAAACAATTTTCTTGAAGTATAACAGAGAAATAAGATATATTGCATATATATCAATCATACTCTCCGTGCTACTATCATTGAACAGTGGAATACTCTACACCATATTAATACTGCTTTTTGCTCTGCCAGCAATGGCATATCAGAGAATTAAAAAAAGTTTAAAGATCTCAGCCATAAAGGACATATTTATCACACTCGGATGGGTTTATATAATCTGTTTCATACCGGCGATAAGCTTACATAAGCTTAGCTCACCAATCTTTTACTCAAACATATTGCTTATTTTTACAGCATCGCTTATAAGGAATATGTTTATAGGCATACTCCAGAAAAAGAATGATATGATAATAACAAATGAATACATATACTTCTGTCTGGGTGAGAAAAAAACATTTAAACTTCTTTATATTATTTTATTAGTTTTACTGTTTATTTCGATACCTTATTGTAGATATTTTTCAATACCAATCTTATTCCTTCCAGTTTATTATTTTATAATGATATTTATGATGAAAAAAGGAAAAACTCCTGACATAATACTATCAGAGTTCTTGATAGAACTTCCATTTTTTGCTATCATATTAGTCTAACTTATAAAAAATTAAGATTAACTAATTGCGAAGTCAGTGCTTTTTTTGGTAAAATTTCATTAAAGCTTTGATTACTGGTGAAAGATACTGAAGAGATTTGAATTTATTTACAGCTTATATAAGAGGTATATATGGACAAAACGGTTTTGTTAGCAGTTCTCGTTCCTGTTATCGGTGCTTTTACAATCCCTTTATTTAACAGGATATCCAAGGATCTAAGAAATGTTATGGCTGTGGTCATAGCAGCTTCAACCTTTATATTCAACGTAATACTGATGCAAAATGCCTTTCTGGACGAAATAAGATATGTTGTCTCATTCCCATTAGGTTTTGATTTCATACTAAAGTTAGATCCTCTATCAGCATTTATGGCAACTGTATCATCGCTTATCAGCCTTGTTATAGTTATATATTCTCTTGATTATATATCTCACTATGAAAATCAGACAGAATACTACACAATGGTCATATTTTTTATGGGCTCAATGATGGGGCTTGTTTATTCTGACAATCTTATATGGATGTACACATTCTGGGAACTGACAGGCTTTGCATCATGGAGGCTTGTTGGATTTTTCAGGGGCGATAAAGAAATAGCAAAGGCTAACAAGACAGTGCTTGTCACATTTTTTGGTGCAGTTCTGATGCTTATAGGAATAATAGATATCTATATGACCCAAGGAACTGTTGTAATATCCGAACTCAAAGCAAAGGAGATAACATTTCTCCCGGCAACGCTCATCCTTTGCGGAATATTTTCAAAATCTGCTATACTACCATTTTCGACATGGCTACCAGACGCTGGTATTGCCCCATCAACTGTTACCTCACTGCTCCATGCCGCAGTGCTTGTCAAAATAGGAACGTTCGTATATGCAAAGCTTTTTGGAACAGTTTTTATAGTTCCTGAAAGCTTCAGCTATATGGTCCTTATAATAACTGGCATCACTGCCCTTGTCGCAGGAGGAGCAGCTCTTATAGAAACAGATATGAAAAGGATCATTGCATACTCCACCATAAGTCAGCTTTCGTTCATATTCTTGGGGCTTGCAAGCGGCTCAAAATTAGCATTTGCCGGAGCACTTGTTTACATACTGATGCACAGCATAGCAAAGGGCTCCCTATTCCTCTGTGCAGGTATAGTTGAGCAAAAAACCCATACCAAGGATATAACGAAGATGGGTGGACTTGTAAAATCAATGCCACTGACAGCATTAGCATTTGCTCTATCAGCATTCTCTGTTATGGGACTGCCACCGTTTGGCGGTTTTTTTGGTAAGTTTTTTGTGTTCAAGGGTGCTATAGAAACAAATGATATCATCGTTTCAATACTCTTCTTTATAGGTGCAATCCTCACAATGCTCTACCTTTCAAGACTGTTTTATAAAATATTCCTTGGAAGCGAAAAACCAAATATGCCCCGCGAGGGTTCATCAACAATGGTTGCATCAGTCCTCTTCCTTGCGTTTCTGGGGCTTGTGCTTGGTATATTGATAACATATCCATTTAACTATGCAAGCATAACAACCGAAACAATGTATATGATGGGGGTAAACATACAATGAATACAAACACTAATATAAGCAATTTAATTTTGATTCCTATACTTATACCTTTTATCTCCGCTTTTCTGATACTTTTGATTTCAGAAAAGACAAAATATTTAAAAGAGGTTCTTTCCATTGCTGTAGCTCTTCTGTGTTTTATTGCTTCAATAACTCTTTTGAGGCTTGTAGGGGAAAATCCTATAATCTATCAGATTCCATGGCTTGGATATAGAGAGATGATGGCATTCAGAGTTGATCACCTCTCAGCATTTCTTCTCTTTGCTGTAAGTATGTTTTCAACGCTTATATCAATCTATGCTATATCAGTAAAGAACAAGGGATATTCAAAGATTTTTTACTTTCTTTTACTTTTGACTCAGTCAGCTGCTGCTGGTTCAGTGTTAAGCGATAATCTTATTGCAATGCTCTTTTTCTGGGAGTCAATGGTTGTGTTCCTTTATGTATATATCTATATATCAGGTGAAGGCTATGCAGTAAGAAAGGCGGCTCTAAAAACATTTTTAATAAATGGTATAAGTGATATAGCCATGATGATAGGCATAGTTATTGTTGGCTATATATCTGACACATATCTTATGAGCAGTATATCATCAAACAAACTTATATTAAGTGGTTGGGGAACAATAGCATACATAATGCTTCTTATAGGTGCACTGACAAAAGCTGGGGCATTCCCATTTCATACTTGGATACCTGATGCAGCATTAAACTCAAATGCAGCTTTTATGGCATACATCCCTGCGGCAATAGATAAGCTACTCGGTATATACTTTTTGGCCAGAATCTCAATTTATCTCTACAGCCTTAACACAACAATGCAAGTAATACTTATGGCAATAGGGGCTATAACAATACTTGTTGCAGTTATGATGGCACTGGTTCAAAGTGATTATAAGAGGCTGCTCTCATACCACGCTGTAAGCCAAACTGGATATATGATACTCGGAATAGGAACATTAAACCCTATAGGAATAGCAGGTGGACTTTTTCATATGATAAACCATGCGAGCTACAAATCCTGTTTGTTCATGACATCAGGTGCTGTTGAAAGAGAAACAGGAACAAATGATATCTCAAAATTGGGTGGACTTTTCTCAAGGATGCCAGTAACTGCTATATGCTTTATAGTGGCGGCGGCTTCCATATCTGGGATAGCACCTTTCAACGGATTTTTTTCAAAGGAGCTTGTTTATAAGGGAACATTAGCAAGCGGATGGACACTTTTCTTTTATGCTGCTGAGTTAGGCTCAATCCTTACACTCGCATCATTTCTTAAATTAGGTCACAGCGTGTTCTTTGGAAGTTGCCCAGAGAATTTAAAAGATACAAAAGAAGCACCGTATTCAATGATAATACCAATGATTCTGCTTGCGGCCATATGTATAGTCTTTGGATTTGGTGCAGATATTCCTGTATCAAAATTTATAGAGCCATCGCTTTCATCATTAGGAGTTGTAGTAGGAAATATTGAGTTAGCAGGTTTCCATACCGATAGTCTTTTCATAATATTTCTTGTTGTCGTGATAATAGCAGTAACCAACCATATAATAGGATTCAGGCTTTCAGGAAAGGCATATAAATCATCCGACCATATACATCATGCACCTGTTTTAAAGGAAACATATGCTATGGCCGATAAAGGATACTTTGATATATACGAGATATCAAGATATATATTTGCATATTTTGCAGGAATAATGTTTAAGGTGGACAGGTTTTTTGATAAGCTGATTGATGACATACCGAGTGCAATAACACGATGGGCATCTGAGCAACTTTCAAGGCTCCAGAGTGCAAGCTACAGAGTATCTATGTTTTTTATATTCCTGTTCATTGCGATCTATCTATTATACCTTGGAGGAATAAAATGGCAATAGATTTAATTTCATACAGTCTTGTGCCGCTTTTTGCAGCACTCATAATCCCGTTCATACCAAGAAAGCATAGAAGGATAACGGAGATCATAGCAAACATAACCCTTTTAAGTGGAATAATAAACTTAGGTTATGTGATAATCTATTATCTAGTACTGAATGATTATACATCATACACATCGGATGCGTTTACGACACTGATGCTTTTTACAATCTATCTTGTTGGTATGGCTATAACCTTTTTCTCAACATACTATGAGGTAGAAAAGGATACAAATTTTTCATCATATTATTCGCTAATCCTTGTATCAGTATCTGCAATGTGCTCACTTGTTATGTCAAGAGATTTTTTTACGCTTTATATTTTTATGGAGGCATTGAGTGTTTGCTCATTTGCGTTGATAACATCAGACAGCAAGACATTTTCAATTGAGGCGGCAATAAAGTATTTTTTTCTTACATTTCCTGCATCAGTGCTGATAATATTTGGAATATCGCTTCTGATGATAAACTATGGAACCTTTGACTTTGATACTATAAAATTTACAAGTATGAACTTTCTTACATTTGTATCACTCTCATTCATAATACTTGGTTTTTTAATAAAGGCTGGAATTGTTCCATTTCATTTCTGGACTCCTGATGTATATGAGGGATCATACTCACCAGTATCAGCATATATGGCAGGAATAGTTACAAAGGTTGGTGGAATATATGCAATAATAAAAATAGTTATGCTTTTATCAAGCTATGGTTTTGGCAGCAATCTTTCAAAGCTTCTTCTCTTCACAGGCTTTTTATCAGTTTTTGTTGGAGCTATCGCAGCAACTGTTCAAAAGAATATGAAGAGAATGCTTGCATACTCAAGCATAAGCCAGATGGGATATATAATACTTGCAGCGGCAACATTTTCTCCGATTGGAATAATAGCAGCGGTGTTTCATCTAATAAACCATGCAACATTTAAAACAGTTCTATTTTTGAACTCAGCCTGTGTTGAAAAAAGCACGGGGACAACCAATATGGATGAGCTAAAAGGGCTTGAGCACAGGATGCCATGGACAAGCTGGACATCAATCATCGCACTTTTTTCAACCGCTGGTCTTCCACCACTCTCAGGATTCTGGAGCAAGCTTTTAATAATACTTGCTCTCTGGCAGAGCGGTCATATATTTTATGCTGTGGCTGCACTTATAGCAAGCGTCTTTACATTAGCCTACTTCACAATAATGCAAAAAAAGGTATTCTTCGGAAAACTTCCTGAAAAGTTTAATGATATAAAAGAAGCTAAGTATCAGCTCCTGATACCTGTTGTTGTTATCAGCCTTATAATAATTTTTACAGGTGTATTTTTTAACAGAGTATTTCCATACTTTGAAAGGATACTCAGCTAACGGAGGAATAGATGATATTTTATCTCTTGATTTATTTCATAATAGTTGTGGCTGCGGCTATGGCCATTATGTCAAAAAAGCTGTTGAACTCAGCAGTAATGCTTGCACTCTTGAGCATTGGTATATCAATACTTCTTTTTGCATACAACGCACCATGGGCAGCAGTATTTGAGCTCTCAGTCTGTGCTGGACTTATAACTGTTCTTTTTATAAGTGCTGTCAGCCTTGTTAAAAATGATGAGGATGCACTCAAGGAGAAAAGAGTAAAGTACACAGTATTTCCTCTTATGCTTGTCGGCTTTGCAGTTATAGCATCAATATTTGTACCAGAATACTTTGCAAATCTCTTTCAGTTTGCAAGCTTTAATCCATCAAACAATCCACCACTCGGTGATATGATCTGGCTTTACAGAGGTTTCGATATAATAGGCCAGATAACACTTCTTGCTGCAAGCATATTTGTTATAAAGCATATATTTACCAAGGAGACTAAGAATGAACATTAATTTTCCTCTTGACTGGTTTTTTATAGCAATTTTATTTTTCACAGGTGCATACTGTATGATAGTCTCAAGAAACATAATAAAATTGCTCATAGGCTTTGAGATAATATCAAAATCAGCAACAATAGCTATGATAACAGCAGGACAGGCAACAAACAATATGGCACTTGCCCAGAGTGTTATTATAGTGATGATAATGGTTGAGGCCATAGTCATAGCAAGTGGCCTTGCCCTTGTTGTTAAGTCTTACAGATTGAATGGCAGCATAGACATAAAAAAACTTATGAACTTAAAGGGGTAAAATATGGAAATTTTATTGTATCCTCCTTTTGCTTTTATAATCGCTCTGATAATCCTTTTTATATTTGCAAAGATAATAAAGGGGTTTGAGCCAAGGGTTCAAAAGAATCCTGAGACATCAAAGACATACGGCTGTGGTGAGGATGTCGAACCTCAAAAGACGACCCCTTCATATGAGGAGTTCTATCCATACGCAATATTCTTTACAGTTCTTCACGTTGTTGCACTTATGCTTATGACACTTGCTTTTGCAACTCAGGTTCCGTTTATTATTCCGCTGACATATGTTCTTATAGTCATCATTATACTATCAATACTTTTTATAGGATGAATTTATGAAATTAAAAGATAAAATAATACTTTGGTCAAGGGTCAAATCGCCATGGATAATACATTTCAACACTGGCGCATGCAATGGTTGTGATATAGAAATAGTTGATGCGCTCACACCGAGATATGATGTAGAAAGATTTGGTATGCTTTTAAAGGGAACGCCGAGACATGCTGATGTTATGGTGGTAAGTGGCCCACTCACAAGACAGCAGGCAAAGAGATTTAAAAGGATATATGACCAAATACCAAATCCAAAGTTTGTTTTAGCTGTTGGAACATGTGCATGCTCTGGTGGAGTTTTTGATGGATGCTACGGAGTAGTGGGCGGGATTGATAAGGTAATACCTGTATCAGCTTACATTCCGGGATGTCCCGCAAGGCCTGAGGCTTTGCTTGATGCAGTGGTTAAATTGATAACACAGCTTGAAAAGTCGGCGAAATAGTGATCAGTGCTCGGTGCGGGCATGCCTGACAGTAGGCAGGATTAGTGGAAGGGAAATACATTATTAACTGATCACCATCCACTGACCACTGTTTTGTTTTGCTGATCACTGACCACTGTCCACTGACCACTAATAGAGAGGTAAATATGAGCGAAGAAACAATAAAAGAAGAAGAACTTGTAAAAAACTTGAAGGAAAAATTTGGTGATGCAATTGAAAATGTTATCATACCCAGAAAGAACAGGGTATGGATGGATATCAATCAAAACATTGCACTTGATTTAATGAAATACTTAAAGGAACACGGTTATTATCATCTTTCAACAATAACAGGTTTTGATGAGGGAGAAAAATTAGGAGCAATATATCATATAACAGATCATAAAACTATCCTCAACATCAAGATAAGAACATCGAAAGAAAATCCAGTGTTAAAAAGTGTTTTATCAGTTTATCCTGTTGCAACATCATATGAAAGAGAACTTTTTGATCTTTTTGGTATAAACATAGAAGGTTTGCCAGAGGGGAGAAATTATCCTCTCCCTGAAGGGTTTCCAGAGGGTGTTCATCCGCTCAGAAAGGAAGTAAAATTAGATGAGTTAAATAAGATGTTAAATGAGAAGTCAGTTAAGGAGGACTAATGTCAAAAATGCAAATACCCCTTGGACCACAGCATCCAGCCTTAAAAGAACCAGAAAATTTTATGCTCGTTCTTGACGGTGAACAGATAGTTGATGCAACCGTCAATTTAGGCTACAATCACAGAGGCGTTGAAAAAGCCGCTGAAAACAGAAATTATATTCAGGATATTTATCTTATAGAAAGGGTTTGTGGCATATGTTCACACTCACATGTAAGCTGCTATATAGGAGCAGTTGAGGAGATAGCAAAGGTTGAAGTTCCAGCGAGAGCAAAAGCACTACGAACTATTGTGGCCGAGCTTGAAAGGATTCACTCACATCTGCTCTGGCTTGGAGTGGCAGCATTTGAATTAGGTTATGATACACTTTTTATGTATACATGGAGGGACAGAGAACAGGTTCTTGATTGCCTTGAATTATTATCAGGCAACAGAGTCCATTATGGAATGAACACAATAGGTGGTGTTAGACGTGACATAACAAAAGAGCAGGTTGATGAAATATCAAAAAAGATTAAGTATTTAAAGGAAAGAACATCATATTATGTTAATGTTGTAACAGAGGAACCAACATTTTTAGCAAGGACACAAAACGTTGGGAAACTTCCAAAGGATGTTGCCCTTGAACTGAATGCTGTCGGTCCGACAGCGAGAGCAAGTGGTGTTGACATTGATGTAAGAAGGGATGAGCCATATTTTATATATGATCAGTTGGATTGGAAGGTTATAACATATCACACCTGTGATGTGTTTGGAAGAGCAGTTGTAAGAGTTTTAGAAACAATAGAATCATACAAGATGATAGAGCAGATATTAAAGGCAATACCTGAAGGACCTATATCAGTTAAGGTTCCATGGAAGATTCCTGCTGGCGAAGCAGTTTTTAGATATGAGGCACCGAGGGGAGAGGATATTCATTATGTTAAATCAAATGGAACAGAATATCCTGAGAGAGTCAAAGTCAGAGCCCCAACACTCTCTAACTTCCAGTCGCTTCCTTACTGTCTTAAACAGGGATATTTAGCAGATGCCGTAATAACCATAGCTGCAATAGACCCGTGTATGAGCTGCACTGACAGGGCTGTTGCCTATGATATAAACAAGGGCGAAAGAAAAACCTTTGATCAGGAAGAACTCAGGAAGTATTCAATTGAGTTTTACAAGAAAAAAGGAATAAGCTTTAAATAAAAACAAGGTTCACTGAAAAACTCTATTTGAGCAATAAAGCAATGATTTTCGTTATGAGGCGAGGAAGAATGAGCGAGCATACTACAAAGTAGTCTGTAAGCGAGTTCTGACGAAGATGTAGTAGAAAAGCGTTATCTTTATTGCCAAAAGAAAGATAAAAAGTGCATGGTTTTTTTTGCAATATTATCTTAAAAATCGTACACTTTTAGAATAATAATCTACTATTTATCTTTCGTTAGAGTTTTCCAGTGAACCTTAATAAGGAGCGCAAGTATGGATGCAATAATACCTTTACTTTATATAGCTGTATTTCCGGGATTTATATTTCTTGGAGTATATGCTCTGCTTATGCAATGGGTTGATAGAAAGCTTTCTGCTGTGATGCAGAACAGGGTAGGGCCGCCGATTTATCAGCCATTGGCTGATTTTATAAAACTTATATCTAAAGAGGTTGTCATACCTGAAAATGCTGATATCGCTCTATTCAAATCACTTCCTTATGTAGCTATGGCAAGCATAATAACAAGCATATTCATGATCCCGATATGGGACGGTAAGGCTCTCGTATCCTTTGAGGGTGACATAATGGTTGTTATGTATCTGCTTATCATACCAACGGTAACATTCTTTTTAGCAGGATGGTCATCAACAAGCCCTTACTCTACAATAGGATCTATGAGGGTTATGACCCAGCTTTTTGGATACGAAGTTCCTCTTTTTATGTCCTTTGCAGGATGTGCAATACTTGCAGGCAGTTGGTCAATAAGTGGCATAGCTGCTTATTTTTCTGCCAATCCATGGTTTATTCTTCTAAACCTTCCAGGCTTTATAGCTGCACTTTTAGCAGCAGAGGGTAAGTTAGAAAGGGTTCCGTTTGATACTCCACATGCCAAAAATGAGCTTGTTGGTGGACAGTTCACAGAATACTCTGGAAGGCTTTTGGCAATATTCCTACTTTCAATAGATATGGAAATGATCGTTCTTGCTGCATTTATAAGTGCAGTATTTTTAGGAGGACTTGGAAGTTTTACAGGCCTAGCAGGTTTCATTCTGTTTATAATAAAAACTTTTTTTGTCTGTTTCATACTCATACTCTTTAAAGCATTAATGGCAAGAGTAAGAGTGGATCAGATGCTAAAATTTTCATGGAAATGGCTTGTTCCTGTATCTGCCTTGCAGATACTTATAGACATACTTTTAAAAGTAAATATTTAATGAGGTGAATATGAAAAAACCGCTTAGACTTTTTCCTGAAGCAATGAAAAATTTAACAAAAAAGGCTGCTACATCAAAGTATCCATTTGAAAAAGCAAAAACATATCCGGGATTTAGGGCAAGAATAGTTTTTGAGTCTGAAAAATGCATAGGATGCAAGATGTGTATGAGGGTATGTCCATCAAAAGCAATTGAGATAGTTTTAAGTGCAGAACAGAGCGCACCTCAAACAGCTGCTGATGGAAGCCAGATACCACAAAAGAAAAAGTTTGACTGTATGATGAATTTAGACAGATGTATATACTGCGCCCAATGTGTAGATATATGTCCTAAAAAAGCATTAGCATCAAGTCCTGATTTTGAACTAGCCCAATTTGACCGAAAAAAACTAAAACTTCATTATACTTAGTTGGAAACATTTTATAATGATTTCAGTGAACATAAAGTAAAGATGCCACCAAAATGTACAAGTTCTTAGAATTGGAAGCGGTATTTTTATAAGCCACATAACAATTGCACACACTCAATGGAATAAGAATATATATTTTGGTTGTCTTGATTTTAATTTATTAATTAGGTAAATTATTTTTAAGAGTTGTTTATCTGTAGAAAATAAAATGTTTGAAAAGGAGGAAGAATGATAGATATAGTTAAGAATATTGCAACTACGCCGAGGAGAACAAAGGCTTCAGTTATACGTGAACTTTTAAAGCTCACAAACAAACCAGGAATAATATCATTTGCAGGTGGGCTTCCAGACCCGGAGGTTTTTCCTTACGATTTTATTTCAGATTCTGTTAAAAGAATAATGGATAAAAATGGAAAGATTGCACTTCAGTATGGCCCTACAGAAGGACTTATGGAGCTTAAAGAGGAGTTTCTAAAATTTCTTGAAAAAGAAGAGGGGATAAAGGCAAAGCCAGAAAATCTTTTGATAACCACAGCTTCACAGCAAGCTCTTGATATGGTTGGAAGGCTTTTTATTGATGCATCAGATCCTATTCTTGTAGAACTTCCAAGCTATATGGGTGCTCTTCAGGTTTTCAAATCATATGGAGCAGATTTCGTTGGTGTTAAGATGAATGATATTGATGGTATAGAAATAGATGATCTTGAGGAAAGGCTTAAATGGCTTGTCTCTCAGGATGAACACTATAAATTTCTTTATCTAATCCCTGATTTTCAAAATCCAACAGGGGTAACAATCCCTCAGGAAAAAAGAAAAAAGATAATAGAGATTTCAAACAAATACAATGTTGCCATAATTGAGGATTCTCCTTACAGGCAGGTTAGGTTTGAGGGCAAGGCTCCTGATATGCTTTATAAACTGGATAAGGATACTTTAAAAACCGATAACGTTGTTTCACTATTTACCATTTCAAAGACATTTGCACCAGGTCTTAGAGTTGGGATAGTTTTAGCAAATGAACAGATAATAAGAAAAATGGTTATACTTAAACAATCACTTGACCTCTGTACAGCAAGCCTTAATCAGCTGCTTTTTGCAGATTTCTTGGCAAGTGGAGAGTTTTACAAGCATGTTGAGGTGGTTAAAAAAGTTTATAAGAAGAAAAAGGATGCAATGCTTGATGTGCTTCAAAAATATATGCCTGAGGGTGTTACATGGACAAAACCTGAGGGTGGACTGTTCTTATGGGTTAAACTCCCTGAGTATATGAGTGCTGATGATATGTTTGAGGATGCAATAAAAGAGAATGTTGCGTATGTTATAGGTTCAGCTTTCCATTGTGATGGAAGTGGGAAGAACACTATGAGACTCAACTTCTCATATGCTACTATGGATGAGATTGAGGAAGGCATAAAGAGACTTGCAACAGCAATAAAGAAAAGAATGACACATAAATAAAGAGAATTAACTAAAAAAGATAGAGTGTAAACAGGCTGAACTTTAAAGTTCAGCCTGTTTTAATTGGAAGTATAATTTATCATCACGGAGGGAGTGGGATTCTCCTACAAGTAAATTTCGCTCACCGCTCAATTTCTCGCAGGCCGCCCCTCACAAAACTGTATGCTCAAGTTTTGTTGCGGGCTTTCGAATCCCGCGTCCCGATTTACATCGGGACTTAGTACCAGCACGGAGGGAGTGGGATTCGAACCCACGTTCCGAATAATCGGAAACAGGTTTTCGAGACCTGCGCCTTAAACCACTCGGCCATCCCTCCATCTTCAAACAGATCAATAAATCTATCTCAATTTATATTTTACATATTTTGTATAATTTCATTATACAGCAAAAAAGTTGTATTTTGATTATAAGGTAAAAGTTTATAATGAATATTAGCAGTTTGAAACAGATTCTATACATTTTATTTTTTTAAATTGCTTGCAGGAGGATTATATGTTCGATAAAATGAAGGATATATGGGAATTAAAAAAGAAAGCAGATGAGATTAAGAAAGAGCTTGAGAAAATTAATTTCACATCAGAGGACAACTATACTTCTGTAACGGTTAAGGGAACACTTGAAATAGAAAATATTACCATAAAGATAGAACCATCTTCTGTAAAAAAAGAAAAGCTTGAGGATTCTATAAAGGATAACATCAACAAGGCTATGAGAAATGCTCAGATGGAGAGTGCAAAAAAAACCTTTGGCCAGATGATGTGAACTTTATAAGACAAAAAATTTGATATGGAAGTTGCTATTTTTAGGCACGGTCATTCACTGTCTGTATCTGAATCAGGAGCAGCAGTTGATTTTGATAGAATACTTTCAGAGAGGGGAATGGATGAGGTTAAAAAATCAGCTATAAATCTTAAGAATGAAGAATTTTTACCTAAGATTATTTTTTCTAGTCCTATAAAGAGGGCAGTAGAAACAGCAAAAATAATAGGAGATATTTTAGATATAAAAGATGTTGTTATCACCGATGTTTTAAAGCCATCCAATGACATAAATAAGATTATTGATCTGATAAAAAGTGAAGATCACAACACAGTAGTTGTAAGCCATATACCGTTTGTTGATGATCTATTATATGGATTATCAGGAACAAGATTTTCATTTACAACTGGTTCATATGTAAGGGTTTCTATCAATGGAGAAAAAGATGTTAAAATCGTTTCTAAATATAACCCTTAAAATATCATTTGTTTTTTTAATCTTTACTTTATCCTCATTTGATCTGAAAATAGGAATTCTTGATAACAAGCATATAAATAGATTTACAGTTTCTCCAATTAACAATACAACTCTGATCATAGGCACGGAAGCTGTCAAATCATCTGCTAAATTCAATATATACAGGGATGATATAAAAATAGATATTGATGTAAGGATTAAATTTGAAAAACAGATAAAAATATTATCGGATGGATTATTTTCATTAAAATTTAATAACTCCGAGCGTTATTATAAAGGGAAGCTCAGCGTTCAGCGTCATGGCAAGAGTTTTTTAATTATAAACTCACTGGATATTGAGGACTATGTAAAGGCTGTAGCATCCGCTGAGACTGAGGGTATGGATAGTATTGAGGCGATAAAAGCCAACGTCATAGCGATAAGGACATATGCTATAGCAGCTATGAACAGGCATATAGATGAAGGATATAATCTTTGTGATCTAACCCACTGTCAGCTCTACATTGGGTTTGAGAAAGTGAATGACAAGATAATCAGAGCAGTTGATGATACGAGAGGAATGATAATAACATATAATAATAAACCAATATGGGCAATGTATCACAGCAACTGTGGGGGAAGAACTGAAACAGCAGCTGATGTATGGGATTATGATACAATGCCTTATCTGAAATCCATTGACGATAGAATTGGTAAAAAGTTTTTTTGTTCTGGTGGATGGGCATACAGATGGAAGACAAGGATATCACTAAAAAAATTTGAGAGTTTTTTAAGGAACAGTATTATATCTAAGAATGAAAAGTTTTTAAAGATTGATAATGTTAATTATACTGAGGGTGGAAGGGTGAAGAATTTTAACATAGTTACAGATAAAAGGAAGATCAACATATCGGGAATAGATTTCTATCATCTTGTAGGCAGATATCTTGGATGGATGGCTATAAAAAGCACTGCTTTCAGTGTTGATATGGATAATAAATATGTAATATTTGATGGCAAGGGCTATGGTCATGGTGTTGGTATGTGTCAGGCAGGGGCAGATGAGATGGGGAAATTAGGATATAATTATAAAGAGATAATAAGGCATTATTATAAAGATGTAAAACTGAAAAAAATCTAATCATCGGGACTAATTAGTTATTTAATCATCAAGATGAAGACAGATAGATTAGTTATTTGGTTATCTCGTTGTCTAGTTATTTAATGAAAACAGATGTCAGAAGTCAGAGCCTGCCTGTCGAAGCCGATTCGGCGTAGGCAGGGACAGAAAACAGAAAAGCAAATTAGTTATCTGGTTGTCTGGTTATTTAGGAAGAAGGAAGTAACCTCGTAGGTCACTTTTGGGCTTACTAAAAAATTGACAAAAAAAAGACGATCGTCTCAAAAATGTAAATTTTTAGTTAAAAATTAGTGTTAAAACTAAGTTTTCTCCTATGGGAATGTGTATATTTAAAAATCGACAAAAAAAAGACGATCGTCTTTTTTTTGTCGATTTTGGAAAAAAACTTAATGGAATTTGTTAACAATAATGAAAAAAACTTTTCGTTATTTAGTTATCTGGTTATTTAGCAATTTGATATAATTTAACTTATGAATATATTTGATTCAATAATACTTGGATTCGTTCAAGGCGTGGGTGAATTCTTGCCTATTTCTTCGTCAGCTCATCTTTTTTTAACATCCTACATATTCAATTTTAAATATCAGGGGCTTGCGTTTGATGTTATGCTTCACATAGGAACACTTTTTGCCATTTTTATTTATTTTTACAGGGATATAATAAGCATAATTTCAAATTCAATAAAAGATATCAGAGGTAAGGATGCAACCTTTTTAATAAATATTATAATAGCAACCATCCCTGGTGGAGTATGTGGAGTTTTACTTGAACACACTGCAGAAAACATATTCAGAACACCTATTGTGATCAGTTTGAGCCTCATATTTTTTTCTATAGTTATATATGCTGTTGATAGGAAAGGGAATGGTAACAAAACCGAGTACGAGCTTACATCCAGAGATGCATTAATTGCAGGGCTTTTTCAAGCAATAGCAATAATACCGGGGGCTTCAAGGTCAGGAATGACAATAATAGCACTCCTTATTTTAGGATACAGCAGATACTCTGCAGCAAGGATTTCATTTTTTATGTCAATGCCAATAATATTCGGGGCAGGTCTTATGGAGATGAGAAAGTTTTCTATTGCTTCATTTGATTCATCCTTTATAACAGCATTTGTTTCAAGCTTTGTTTTTGGAATACTTTCAATAAAATTTTTATTATCATATCTTAAGAAAAATAATCTTACTCCATTTGTTATATACAGAATTATTCTGGGCTGTGTTGTGATAGCCAAATATTTTATTCCTTAAATTTAAGTATAATTTTATTATGGAACACAATAAAAGCCTTAATAAACGATTCATCATAAATATAATATTTGCTGTCTTTACACTTCTATTTTTATATGGTTTTGTAAAGCTCATAATCCCTTTCTTATCAGCTTTTTTTCTATCCATTATATTTGCAATAGTTTTTTATCCTGTTTATGAATTCTTTTTAAAAAAGAAAATAAACAACACAATATCCGCATTTCTTGCAATATTTTGTTTTCTTTTTACAATAGTCATACCTTCAATAATATTTGGTTGGCTTCTTATAAACGAGGTCAAAGATATATATCCACAAACCATATCTTATCTCAATCAGAATATGCCAAGGATTAAGGTCAATCTGCCAGAGTTTATTCCGCTATCAAGCTTTGATCTCGATAATATTATTATATCCAATATTGGAACCATTCAACAGGTTATTTTAAAATATGCTGGTAATGTAATAAAAAATATTTTTTTCTTTTTTGTAAATTTTTTTGTTATGATACTTTCTATGTTCTTTTTTTTCAAGGATGGCAAAAACCTTTTGAAATGGCTAATGGATATCATTCCACTGAACAAAAATTATTTAGAAAAAATATCTTTTCAATTTTCTTCAACAACAAATGCAATAATAAGAGGAGTAGTTTTAACAGCTTTTATTCAAGGAATAATAGCTTCTATTGGTTTTTACATTGCAGGTATATCATCACCACTACTCTTAGGATTTTTTGTTATTCTTTCAGCATTCGTTCCATTTATAGGAACAACTCTCGTAACAATACCTGTTGCCGTGTTTGCGTTTTTTAAATCAACTGGAAGTGGTGTATTCCTTCTTGTGTGGGGGGTTCTTATTGTCGGGGTTGTGGACAATCTAATAAGACCCATATTTATAGGAAAGGGGGCAAAGCTACCCTTAGGGCTTGTGTTCCTTGGAATACTTGGTGGGATAAAGGCTTACGGACCAATAGGTATATTTGTAGGGCCAATATTTGTATCTATTATAATAACAATACTTGAAATGTACAAAGAAAACGCTAACACTTTAAACTAAACTACAAAAGAATATATTAAAAACAAAAAAATATTTGATAAATCATAATTGTTAATTAATTAACGTTCTTGTATCTTTTATTTTTTTATCTATGTAAACAAAATCTGAAGTTTATAAGTTTTAAAGATAATATATTAAGATTTTCTAATAACATTTTTTTTTTATAAAATTATAGAATAACAATATAAGAGTGTGTGGAAAGGTTTGAAAATGTGTTATTATAGTTTTGTTTTTCGGTCTGATGAATGTTGTTGTTTTTTTAGGAGGCAAACGTGAAATATCATATACTTGATAAAAAAAATCTGGATGCTTTTATAAAGAGTCTTGCCAGAAGGATGAAGGTTGTAGGACCTGTCAAGAAATCTGGCAAGAATTATGTATTTAAGGAAGTAAAGACTGCTGATGAGATATCGCTTAAATATATACCGACAATACTTCCGCCTAAAAAGTATCTTATGCCAGAAAGAGAAAAGATTTTGGATCTTAAGTTTGAAAGCGACGGAATAAAGGAAGAGGCTTTTATAGAAAGTGAGAAAATAGCTATCTTTGGAGTTCACACCTGTGACCTCAGTGGAATACAGTGTTTGAACATTGTATTCAATGATAAGCCTGTGGATAAAAATTTTCTTATGAGAAAAGAAAATGTTTTTATAATTGGGCTTGAATGCAATTCTTACTGTGATGAGTATGCAAGCTGTGGACTTGTAAACTCATATATGCCAAATGGTGGCTTTGATCTTTTCTTTACTGATTTAGGTGATAAGTTTATAATAAATGTCAACACTCAGGATGGTGAAGAGCTTGTTGAGTCTATGGAACTTCCTCCCGCAACACCTAAGGAAATGTCGGAGCTTGATAAGCTGAGAGATGAGAAAAGAAAGATATTTAAGAATGAGATAAATGTTGATCCTCATAAGATTCCGCAGATGTTTGATAAGGTTTATGAATCAAAGCTCTGGGAAGAGGTTGGGAACAAATGTCTCTCTTGCGGCAACTGTACAAATGTTTGCCCAACATGTTACTGCTTTGATGTCGATGAAAAAATATCTCTTGATATGTCATCAAGTGAAAGAATAAGGAGCTGGGACTCCTGCCAGTTTGAGACATTTGCTAAAGTTGCTGGTGGTGAAAACTTTAGGAAGGAAAGAGGATTAAGGCAGAGACACAGAGTTTATAGAAAGTTTAAGTTTCCTCAGGACAAGTATAACAGGTTTTTCTGCACTGGTTGTGGAAGGTGTTCAAGAACATGTATGGCAGGTATAAATCTCAAGGATATACTTGTTAAAGTGGCAGAAGAATCAAAAATTTAAGAGAGGTGATTATGTCTATTAAAACAGAGAACAAATTAGAAGTAAAGGAATCAAATTGGGCGTATAGAAAGGGAAAGATAACAGCTACGAGAATGGTGACCAATACAGAAAAATGGTTTGAAATTGAGTTATCAGATGGAGAGTTGGGTCATGAGCCAGGGCAGTTTGTTCAGGTAGAGATATTTGGTGTTGGTGAAGCTCCAATATCAATATGCTCATCACCTACAAAAAAAGGAAGATTTGAACTTACTGTAAGAAACACTGGTAAGGTTACTGAACAAATACACAAACTCTCTAAGGGAAGTGATATTTATATAAGAGGACCATTTGGAAGGCCATTTCCTGTGAAGCAGATGTTTGGTAGTGATATTATTTTTGTTGCAGGTGGGCTTGGAATAGCACCGCTCAGATCTCTTATAAACTATGTTATGGATAACAGGAGAGATTTTGGAAAGGTTGATATTCTTCTGGGCTGTAAAAATCCTAAAGAAATGCTGTTTAGCGAAGACATTGAAAAATGGTCCAAAAGAATGGATATTAATTTTGCATGCACCGTTGATAAAGGAGATCCTGACTGGAAGGGAAATGTAGGTCTGATAACAACTCTTATCCCCGGTGTAACAATCAACCCAGAACAAACATATGCTGTAGTAGTAGGACCACCTGTTATGTATAAGTTTGTTATAGCTGAGCTTTTAAAGAAAAACCTTTCTGAAAAGAGAATAGTTTTATCGCTTGAAAGACATATGAAGTGCGGTATGGGAAAATGCGGACACTGTCAGATTGACAGTCCCAAAAACTATTACTGCTGCAAGGACGGTCCTATATTTATGTATGATGAGGTAAAGGACTCAAAGAAACTGTGAGAGTGAGGATTAACCACTAACAAGGAGTTAATATGGCTAAAGAAACAAAAGATAAACCAAAGATAGCATTTTTTGATTTTGCGTGCTGTGAAGGATGTCAGCTTCAGGTCGCAAATTTAGGGGAAACACTTGTAGATCTCTTAGGTGCTGTTGATCTGGTGGAATTTAGAGAGGTTATGAGTGAAAAGTGGGATAAGGATTATGATGTTGTTTTTATTGAGGGTTCTATAGGTGACCATCATGCTGAGGAAAGATTGAAGAAAATAAGAGAGAGGGCAAAGGTTTTGGTTGCATATGGATCCTGCGCAGCACTCGGTGGAGTAAACGGTATGAAGAATGGGTTTAACATTGATGAAATAAGAAAGTATGTATATGGTGACAAGTATAGCTATTTTGACTCCACTCCAACAAAGGCAGTTGATCAGGTTGTAAAGGTAGATTATTATATATACGGATGCCCTGTTTATCTGCCTGAGGTCGTTGAGGTTATAAAGTGCATACTGAGAGGTGTTCAGTATTCAGTTCCTGACAAGCCAGTATGTGCTGAGTGCAAGCTTAACGAAAACGGATGCCTTTACGACAAGGGAGTTGTATGTTTAGGTCCATGGACAAAAGCAGGATGCAACAGCTGGTGTCCTAATAATGGGAATATATGCTATGGATGCAGAGGACTTGTTTCAAACCCTGCCAAAAATGCTGCAAATGATATAATTCAAAAATATAATATTAATGATAAGATAAAGGATTTAGGACAGGATCTTATGAAGAAAAAATTAGAGATGTATAACAAAGCAAAGGAGGTTATAAATGAGCCTAAAAAATAAGGATTTGGATGTTAAGGTTGAGTATGTTACAAGGGTTGAAGGACACGGCAATATTGTCGTCAATATAAAAGATGGCAATATAGAAAAATGTGAGTTTCATGTTGTTGAGACACCCCGTCTTTTTGAAGGCATGCTTAGAGGAAGAAGCATATTTGAGGCACAGCATATAACATCAAGAATATGTGGAATATGCTCCTGCGGCCACTCCCTTGCTTCAATACAAGCAGCTGAGGATGCACTTGGTTTTAACCCGTCAGAACAGACTATAAAACTAAGAAAATTATTGCTTGATTATGAGTTTTTAGACAGTCATCTGCTTCATATATATCTTCTCGCAGCTCCTGATGCATTAGGGGTTCAGTCGTTTGTTCCACTTTTAAAAACCAATGCAGGACTTGTGAAAAAGATACTGGTTATGAAGAAAAAGTTTAACGACGTCTGCGATATACTTGTTGGAAGACATGTTCATCCAATATCAGCAATAGTTGGAGGCTGGACAAAGCTACCAACAGCGGATGACATAAACTCAATGATATCTATACTTGAAAGCGCAAGACAAGATCTTGATGATCTGCTTCAGGTTGCATCTAAGCTTAAATTCCCTGAGTTTTATAGAGAAACAGAGTATGTTGCCCTCGTGAATGATACTGATGAATATCCACTTCTTGAAGGAGATATAGGATCTTCCGATGGAAAGAGATTTGATAAAAAGGATTACAGATTAGCAACAAATGAGTTTGTAGATCCACGATCATCAGCAAAGTTTACAAAGCTTTCAAGGGAGTCTTATATGGTTGGAGCTTTAGCAAGGTTTAATCTGAACCATAAGAAACTCCATCCAAAAGCAAAGAAGGTTGCAAAGGATCTTCATTTAGAGGCACCAAACTATAATCCATTTATGAACACTATTGCTCAGGCAGTTGAGCTTGTTCACTGCTATGAACACGCAATAGATACTCTTAAGGAATTAAAAAAGAATGGAATAAACTATTCAGAGGAGATAGTTGTTGGTATAAACGAAAAAGGCGTTATACCAACGAGAGCTGGCAATGGCGTTGGAGCTGTAGAGGTTCCAAGGGGAATATTATTCCACAACTATGAAATAGATGATAATGGAATTATAAAAAATGCCAACTGCATAATACCAACAAACCAGAACATAAACAACATTGAGTATGATTTTATGAAGTTTCTTCCTGAGATAATAAATGAATCAAAGGATGAGATAAGGCTTAAATTAGAGATGCTCGTCAGGGCATATGATCCTTGCATATCATGCTCAGCACATTACTTAGATGTAAAGTTTGTTGACTGAAACAGTTAGCTGTAATGATATTTTTAATCATCCCGATGCCTCATCGGGATGATTTTATTTTTGTAGAATATTTATATGGATGAAAAGATAGGAACAGAGCTGATGACCCAAACTGGAAAAACTGTCTTTGTTTTTATTGGAAATGATTTAAGAGCTGATGATGGTGCTGGTCCATATATAGCAAAGAACATAAGAAATAACAAAATTAAGGTCATTAATGCTGAGACTCTTTTTGAAAACTATGTTGAGGAAATAATAGAATTAAAACCCGATAAAATTGTTATATTTGACTGCGCATTTTTTGATGGTAAGCCAGGTGAAATAAGGCTTCTTGACGAGGAGAAACTTGTCAACTATAAGATGATATCTACACACAGCTTCCCATTGAATGCCCTTATAAACCTTATTAAAAGTGAACTAAAAAATGTTAAGGTGACTATAATAGGGATACAACCAGCGATGGTTGATTACAAAGAAGGATTGAGCCAAAGTGTTAAAAAAAGTGCTGATGAACTGATAAATTTTATAAACTTACTCTGATTTTATGGAAGATATTAATCACAGGCATCACAACCATAACAGTGAGATATCAAAAAGGAAGAAAAGATTTATTTTTGTTATAATCTTAAACCTTTTCATATCGGTTGTTGAGATAATATCAGGGGTTATATCAGGAAGTATGGCATTGATATCTGATGCATTCCACAACTTTGAAGACACCGCATCACTAATTGTAAGCTATATAGCATGGCTTTTTTCGTTTAGGGAAAGTGATTATGATAAGACATATGGCTATAAAAGGTTTGAGGTTATAGCAGCCTTTTCAAACTCGCTTGTTCTTATCATATCCTGCCTTTTTATACTCTTTGAATCAATAAAAAGATTTTTAATACCTGAGCCAATAAACTCTGACATAATGATGGCAGTCTCAGTAATCGCATTCATTATAAATGCTATATCAGCATTATCACTTCATATTGAAAAGGAACACAATATAAACTGGAGATCAAGCTATCTACATCTGATTGGTGATGCAGGATTTTCATTAGCTGTCGTTGCTGGTGCTTTTTTTATAAAAAAATTTCATATAAATTTTATAGATCCACTCCTATCCACTGTTATGAGCTTATTTATTATCTATCAGACATATAACATACTAAAAAAATCATTTAACATATTAATGGAGTCAAGCCCGGAGATAAACTATGATGATGTCAAAAAAGAGATAGAAAACATAAATGGTGTAAAAAATATTCATCATATTCACAGCTGGATGGTAAATGAGGATATGCTTTATTTTGAGGCTCATATAGAGGTTGATGACTGCCTTGTCTCAGACACATCCGAGTTGCAAAAAAAGATAGAGGATACGCTTACCAGCAGGTTTGGGATATCACACATAACGCTTCAGTTTGAGATAGATAAGTGTAAAAACAAGGGCATAATATCCTGCTAATTTTTTGTTCTTTTTATTCCAATATTTGAAGTTTTAGGATAGATAACCTCCTTTTTTAAGATTTTTCCCAGTTCTTTTAAAGAAGTGAGAAGTTCTGGATTATTATTGATAAGTAGGGGGCACTGAAAAAGTCTATTTGCGATATAAATTAGTCGATTTTTCATGCCTGCCAAAGCCACTTAGTCGTAGGCAGGCGTGGGGCGAGACGAGGAACGAGGAGTGAGCATACCTGAATAAGGTCTGTAAACGACGAGTGACGAAGTCGTAGCCAAAAAGCGACAATTTATACACAAAAGGTGGAAAAAACTGTATGCTTTTTTAATATTAAAGATCAAAAACCTTGCACTTTGGATATAAATTTTTAAACTCTTTATACAGTTTCTCATTTATAAAATCTCCACCGTTAGGCTCTTTCAGTGCCCCCTAAGTACTTCATACGGAATTTGTAGTCCAGTTTGTCCATAAGTACTTCCTGATAATTAAATTATAGACATTCCGGATTTCAGTTAGGTTATTTTTGATTTGATGCGTTCCCTTGAAAAACCATAGCCTATGTGCTATAATATAAATATTGATTAGTTTATAAAAATCTCATAAAAAGACTTTTAATGAGGTTTTTGTGCGCAAGAAATGTAAGACTGATGTTGTTTTTAAGTTTAAAGGGTAGTTTATATGGTTATAAATGATTTGCTTCTCCGATACAAAGAAAAAGGGGGAGTTATGGATAGAAGTATTGTTTTTTTAAAAAAGTCGATTAATGTATTTATATTAACAGCAATGTATATTTTTATTGCTGTTAATAGTGTAAACAGCGAAAACTTGCAGATCTCAACCTACTATCCTGCCCCTTATGGAGGATATGTAAGCATATTAACAACAAATAATACATGGCTTGCAAGAGATGGGGGACGTGTGGGAATTGGGACGGCGAGCCCTAATACTAAACTCGAAGTTTATGGGGGGCATGGCGACACTCAGGCGAGATTATACTCGACGGGCAATGGTGGAGGTTTAAATGCCTCTCTTGATATGTGGGCATCAGAACCTGGATGGACATACGATGGATCAGGTATTGGAAATAATGTTAATGGAAGTCCTTACTATGGACGAAGGAATACGGGTCTTGGGCAATCATATATAAGGTTTTATGCTGGACATATGTATCTCGCTACCGGATCAGGTAATGCTAATAACAGTGTGTTTATACAAAATAACGGCAATGTCGGCATCGGGACGACGAGTCCTGGACAGAAGTTGGATGTAAACGGATCGGTAAGAATCGGTGGAGGTGGTCCGCAAGCAGGCTATGTTTTGACTGCGTATGATGGATGGGGTAATGCTAACTGGCAACCGATGGGCGGATGCAGATTAGTTCCTTCGATGCAAAACACATGGTCTGGCACTTGTAATGGAAACGAAAGAAACTTTGGATTTATAGCAACAAATTGGAGTTGGCTACCGGCATGTGGTGGCTGGTATATACCGTCTGATCTCATACCGCGATGTACAGCTGTAAGCGGCCAGTGGCAACCGAGTCAGGGTTATATAATTTGTTGCAAGATGCTATACTAATGAAAATAAATTGGAAGATTGGAATTTACAAAGATTAGGAGTTTTAATATGAAAAATGCTGTTATATTGAATATAGATGAAAAAAAATATCCGCTTGGACTGATAAAAGAAACGGCATATCTATTGAGCGGAGATTTCTGGCTTTTAATTAAAAGGGGGGAAAGGGATAGTGTGAGAATAATAATAGAGTCAATGAATAAAAAAAATATTAAAAACCTTAAAAAAGAATTTTTTGATAGATTAAAAGAGGAGAAAATAAAGAATGAGATATTTGAAGAGAATATCAAGTTTAGAGAATATCTTATAAAACAGGCTATGACATACCAGCCAGAAAAAAATGATACCGATGGTCTTACACAAGAAGAAGAGAGGGAGTTAGAAAAACTGATAAAAGAGGTTGAGGATGAGCTAAAAAAGGAATCAGGAGGAAGCAATGACAGTGAGATCAAAAAAACTTGGGAAGAAAAATACGGCGGTAAAACCTCAAAATAAATATAATACTCCTCAGATTAGGTGGAGAAGGATAGGGGCAAAATATATAGTTACTAATGATTTTGGTAGGTATATTGTAATCGGAGAAAAGGATTTTAATAATCTTTTAGCCAATAAGATTAAATCAGATGATAAGCTTTATCCGCTGATTGCTTCAAACGGATTTATAAAAAACAATATGGATTTTGGTGATTTATGGTCAAGCTGGCAAAAGCTTAACTCTTATGTATTTCAGGGACCATCGCTTCACATACTTGTTCTCACACTTAGATGCAATTATAAATGTGTTTATTGCCAGAGTGGTTCTATGAATGAAGATGCAAAGAATATGGATATGAGCTGGAAAACTGCTAAAAAATCCATTGATACAGCATTTGAATCAAATGTTAATAACCTCTCAGTAGAATTTCAGGGGGGAGAGCCATTGATGAACTGGGATGTTTTGAAAAAATCAGTGACATACATAAAAGAGTGTGAAAAGAAATCTGGTAAGAAAGCAAACATTGCTCTGGTATCCAACTTTTCTTTGATGGATCAAGAAAAGGCGAAGTTTTTAATGGAAAATGAGGTTTCACTCTGTACATCTCTTGATGGCTTTGAGAAACTTAACAATAAACTTAGGGTATATCCAAATGGTAATTCTTACAAAAAAGCTGCCAGCTGGATAAAATATCTTACGGATAAATACAATTCCCAGCACGGCAACATGTTTAAGATATTCAAACCATCGGCACTTACCACAATAACAAAAGAAACCCTTCCTTTTTATAAAGAAATAGTGGATGAATATCTTAACCTTAATCTTGAAACTATTTTTTTAAGGCCGCTTTCTCCAATAGGCTTTGCCAGAAAATCATGGAATAAGATAGGATATAACTCAGATGAGTTTTTAAAATTCTATGAGAAAGCCTTTGATTATATAATCTCATTGAATAAAAAGGGAATAATGATAAAGGAAAAGATGGCTGAGATGCTGTTAAAAAAAATCATAAAGAATGAGGATCCTGGGTATGTTGATTTAAGATGTCCGTGTGGTGCTGGAACAGGACAGTTAGCATACAATTACAACGGTGATATATACACCTGCGATGAGGGAAGAATGATAGGCTGGGAAGGAGAAGAGCTATTTAAAATAGGAAATATTAATGATATGACATATGAGGATATAATAAACTCTGACACAGTTAAGCTGTGCAGTCTGTCATCAAATTTAGAGAGTCAAGTTATGTGCCATAAATGTGTTTACAGGCCATACTGTGGTATATGCCCCGCAATAAACTTTGAAGAAGAAAGATCTACGGTTGGTAATAATATTATATCAGAAAGATGTAAAATTTTTATGGGTATTTTTGATATAATATTTAATAGAATAGGTAAAAAAGATTGTTATGATGTATTTAATAAATGGCTTAGTTATGAAGAAAAAACAAAAGGGGATAAGTGATGAATAAAGCAATAGACAAGGATATTTATGCTCCTGAAGCTCTTGAGATAGCGAAGAGTATAATTGACAGAGATAATAAAATAAATATAATAAGAAAAGGAAACAAAATATTTATTTCAACTGATGATGATATATTGTTTAAGAGGTTTATGAACGAGGCTCTTCATCAGGATCTGAGGCTTAGTTTAACAAGGAAAAATTTTAATATAATAAGACTTATAACAACAAAGGCCATAGCCTCAGCGATTGGAAAAAGGGGAAAAATAGTTAAAAAGAATAATAAAAAAGGGAAATAAAAGATGAAAAAATATATTATTCTTGTTTTGATCATATTGATTATAGTTTCAGGAGTCTATTATCTCAGAAGCTCAAAGAAGCCATCATTAGCAATCAAACAGAGTGAAACATATATCAATAATGAAAGTCTTACACCAAATCAGTTAGAGCGATCTACCATTTCTTTCCAATCTCAGAATAGAAATACAAATATAGATTATTCGGAAATAGCAAAAAAACAGTTAAGTGATATGGCAAAGAGTTCAGCAGCTGTGAAATTACCAGTATCATCATATTTAAATCCTTCTGTACCTGCCGGATACGCCCAGACATCTGGATGTGGAAAAAACATAGATAATATACTCAGTGATGATGGCAAGTTATGGGGAGGTGTTACTGTTGGAAATATTAAGGACAAAAAGACAAAGACATATACGCTATCAAATGAGCAGCAGAAAAATATATCAATAATGCTTATGGATTATAGCGTATGTAAGGCTGTTAACACAGGCGATATGAAATACTGTAATAAAATACCTTCATCAAAGGAATGCAAAAGGATAGCGAACATATATATCAACAAGCAAAGTGATTATTATATTTTTTTGAATTTCATAAGAGGTGTTAATAATGACATCAATAATTGTGTTAAAGTGATTACAAGCGATTTTATGTCAGATGAAAACGCAAAAAAATTTTTTAAAGGACTTACACCGAAAAAGATATGTGATCTTGTTTATAATATAAAAATAGAAAACTTCTGCGACAAAATAGCAGATCAAACAAAGCTATTAGATAATAGATTATTGCTTGATTGTTATAAGGAATTTCCAAGAAATGAGGCAGACTGCGGAAGCGATCAGGATTGCAGGGTGGGACTTGCCTTTATGAGAGGAAATCCTGAACTCTGCCCGTATGGTGAGTGCAAAATCTATTTAAAAGGTTGTGAAGCAATAAAAAGCGAATTAGAGCTTACCTACTGTGATTATTATAATGAATTGATAAATAATAAACAGTTTGAAGAACGAAAAACAGAGATGAATAATATGATGAAGGAACAGAACAAAAAGTTTAAGAAAGCTCCAACACAGGAAGATGGGGGAAAAGATGAATAGGAATAAAATAAAGAACCAGTTGAAAGCCTTTATAACAAGTGAGGAAGGAAAGATTCTTGAAAGTGATATAGTGAAAACTGCTATTGCGTTGGGTATAATAGGGGCTGTGAGCAGCAGCATTCCTGAGAACCTATCAGCTCAAATTCACTCAAACTTTATTACATCAAATGCACACTACAACCACATCTCACATGGCTCACATGCTTCACATGGTTCACATGGCTCTCATGCTTCCCACGGCTCACATGGATCTCATGGCTCTCATGGTTCACACGGTTCTTATTGATTATAATATTATATTTTTTACCATGGTATGTTAAATGTGTTCTTGTTTTTTTCATCGGTTTCAACGAAACAACTTTTCATATCATTTATAAAGAAATAGTCATGTAGTTTTTTATTTTTTAATCGCCATATTACTCCGGATGGCAGTATTATAAGATAATAAGCAAGAGAAGTCATTAAGAAAAAAAAGACATCAAACAAAAGATTAAAAAATTTTGTGATTCCACTGTTAACCTTAAAAGAAATATTCTTTTTTATCATAAACAGTATCATAAATAAAAGTGAAAAATAAATAAAAATCATATGCTTGCTTATTATAAAAAAAATTATCAGAATAAATGATGCTGTGATAAGATCTTTTATATCATTAACTTCTGATATTCTGTTATTATTAAATAATTTTGTATTATGCTGTTCATCTCTTTTAAGCATAAAATTGCCAATAAATAGATAATCTAAATCATTCTTCATAAAACAATTATAAGCATCTATCGGCGTTGCCACTATCGGTTCATCCTTACCATTAAAGCTTGTATTAAGTACCATAGGACAATTCTTAATTGTTTTGAATTCATTGATCAGTGAATAAAAAAGAGGATTTTTATCTCTCGCAACCACCTGTACCCTTGAAGAAAAATCTACATGGGTAACAGCTGGAACAGGTGACTTTTTTAAGTAAAGTTTATCATACAGACTCATACTGCTAAAGCCTTCATATCTGATCCTTAAATTTGGATTTATATATGAAACCATCAGCATATAAATTGATTTTGCAGGAGGAGAAAAATAATCAGAAAAATATTCTTCCATTATGCTCGGAGCAAATGGCCTGAATCCTTCTCTCTTCTTTATCTTAAGATTAATTTTTTTTTGCATACTTTCATCAGTAGGATCAGCAATTATTGATCTGTTGCCCAATGCTCTTGGCCCCCACTCCATATTACCCTCAAACCAACCAATAACATTCCCTGATGAAATAAACTCAGCTGCTTTTTTTATCATACTATCTGTTCCAATATATGTATATTTAGCACCTGCATCATCAAGATGTCTTTTTATCTCATCATTTGTAAAAGATACCCCGAGATACCCTCCTTTCATTGAATCATCTTTTTCAATGATCCTTGGTCTGTTATAATACATATAACAAGCACATAACGCTGAACCAAGTGCACCACCGGCATCACCTGCAGCAGGTTGTATCCAAAGCTCTTCAAATAACCCGCTTTCCATAATCTTTGTATTTGCAACACAGTTAAGTGCTACACCACCAGCAAGGCATAATTTTTTTGATTTGGTAATCTCTCTTGCAGATCTTGCAAGCTTTAACATAATATCATTCAAAACTTCCTGTACAGCACAGGCAAGGTCACAGTGATACTGCTCTATATCTTCATTTTGAAGCCTTCTTTTAAATCCAAAAAGCTTATAAAATTTTTTATCATTGATCATAGTATCTGCTTTTGAGTAATTAAAATACTTTTGATTAATAAAAACAGACCCATCATCTTTTACATCAATTATTTCATCTTTGATAAGCTTAATAAATCTCTTTGTATCAGCTGAGTTTATATTTCCATATGGAGCAAGACCCATAAGCTTGTACTCACCAGAGTTAACCTTAAACCCTAAAAAATATGTAAAAGCAGAGTAAAAAAGGCCTATTGAATGAGGAAAATTTAATTCTTTTAGTAACTCAATTTTATTGTCTCTACCATAACCTATTGTTGTTGTCGCAAACTCACCAACACCATCAACAGTAATTATTGCAGAATCTTCAAAAGGGGAGGGGAAAAAAGCACTTGAAGCATGGCTAAGATGATGAGGTATATAAAGGATTTCTGTTTTATTATCAAGCTCAAAGTTTTCTTTAAACTCTGTCAAAAAATTAATTTTTTTTAAACTAAATGATTTAATAAAATCTTTGAATGAAATATATCCTTTTGGAGCATAAGCATAAAATGTTTCCATTATCCTTTCTAATTTTAAATAAGGCTTTTCATAAAATGCTATTGCATCAAGATCTGTTGTCCTTATACCTGATTGCATCAAGCAGTTCTTAATTGCGTTTACAGGAAATGAACTATCATTCTTTATTCTTGTAAACCGTTCCTCCTGATTGGCAGAGAGAATTAAGCCATCATCAACTATGCTTACTGCAGAATCGTGATAGAATGATGAAATGCCAATAATTTTCATAGAAAATATTATATAAAATATATATATATGATTGTCCTTATAAATCCTCATATGCCTTCGTCATCAAGGATTAACTCTGAGATAGCAGGTATATCTCCACCATTAGGACTTTTATCAATAGCCACATTTTTAAGTGAAAGATCAGTGGATACTAAAATAATAGATAATGCTGCAGAGTTGTTTGATATATCAGAGCTTGTTGATAGGATAAAAGAATTAAATCCATCGCTTGTTGGTATAACTGCGACAACAACTAACTTTAATATAGCTAAAGCAATTATTAGTGGAATAAAGAGTAAAACAGATATCCCTGTTGTTATTGGCGGTCATCATGCCTCAGCTCTGCCAGAGTATACACTTACGAATACAGCTGCAGATTTCGTTGTCATTGGCGAGGGAGAACTTCCGCTGTATAATATATATCAGAGGATTATAAACGGTGGATGCTTTGAAGATATCAAATCTATAGCATTTAAAAAAGGTGATAAAATAATAATAAGCAATCAACCTTATTATTTTGATAAAGCAAATACTATGATGCTTGATTATTCAATGCTTCCAATCAATCGCTATAGGCCATCGCTTTCAAGAAGACTTGCATCTGGAAACTTTTCAGCAATAATAACATCAAGGGGATGTCCCTACAGCTGTAAATTTTGCAGTAAGTTAGATCAGGAACGATATGTTTTAAGAGATGTCAATACAATAATTAAAGAGGTTGAGTTTTTAAAGAAAAATTATGATATAAGGGAATTAATAATATGGGATGATACGTTTACATATAATTATGACAGAGCAATAGAAATTGCAAAAGGGATACACTCTGTTTCAAATGTACTATGGAGCTGTTATTCAAGGGTTGACAGGGCTGATGATAACTTATATTCAGAGCTTTATAAATATGGACTCAGACAGATAGTTTTTGGAGCAGAATCAGGCAATAATGAGCTATTAAAAACAGTGGATAAAAAAATAACAAAAGAACAAACAAGGGAAGCAGTTCTGATTGCTAAAAAAAATAAAATAACAACATTCTGCAGTGTTATATTAGGTCTTCCTGGTGAAACATATGAAACGATAAATGAGACCATCAATTTTTTTACATCTATAGAGCCTGACTATGCAGGTTTTTGTTTGCTGATACCATTTCCGGGAAGCGAATTTTTTGATTATGCAATAGAAAACAAGCTGATAGATATAAATACAACCAACTGGGATTCGTATGTAACAATCTTTTCTTCTAAAAGGCCACCATGCTCTTTCTGTACCCTTTCCACAGAGGAACTTGTAAGGATGCAGAAATATGCCTTAAGAAAATTTATGTTCAGGGGCAGTTATATAGCTAAAAACTCAATAAAAATGATTAAAGAGGGACCATTCAGGATGGTATCTCTGGCAAGAGGATTAAAAACAGTCTTGAGGCACCAGGCATATAAGATATGACACCAAGGATATTACTAATAAAGGCTAAGGTAAACAAGAGCTACCAAAACAATGCGGAGCAGCCGTTAGGGCTTCTCTACATATCATCATCAATAAAGCAAAATGGATACACTGATGTAAAGCTTTTTGAAGCTGAGAAATATCCTTATGACTATGAGGAGAAGCTCTTAGAAGTATTAAAAGAATACAATCCTGATTTTGTAGGCATAAGTGCAATAACCGCTGAATCATTATCGGTCCACAGAATTGCTGATATTGTTAAAAAATTTAATAAAAAGATTTTTGTAAATGTTGGTGGACCATATCCAACATACTATCCTGAAAGCTGTATAAATGATAGTAATATTGATTTTCTTGTTATCAAAGAAGGGGAAATTGTTATAAATAATCTTCTTGATTTTTTGTTTAGAGGTATTAATTCTTTGGATATGATAAAGGGATTAGTATTTAAAAAGGAAGGCAGAGCAGTATTTAATGAACCAGAGGAATTGATAGCAAATCTTGATGATATACCACTACCTGACTGGGGACTTATTGATTTTGATAGTTATAGAGAATATGTGCCACAGACTCCATTTTTATATGGTAAGCGATATGCAACTATTATGACATCGAGGGGATGTCCTTATCACTGTACATACTGTCATGATATGTTTGGTAAGAACTTTAGAATGCACAGTCCCAAGCGTGTTATAGATGAGATAAGGATTTTACATAATAAATATGGTATAGACAACATTGAGATACTTGATGATATCTTTAACCTTGATATAAAAAGAGCTAAAACGATACTGATTGAAAAGCAGAGGTTATTTCCTGATGTAAAACTATTTTTTGTTAATGGGTTAAGAGGTGATATACTTGATGATGAGCTTATCAAGCTATTCAAGCTTTCAAACACTAAATATATATGTCTTGCTCTTGAAACTGGCAGTCCAAGGATACAGAAGCTTATAAAAAAGAATTTAGATTTAGAAAAATTAGTTGCCAACACAAGAAAAATTGTTAAACAAAAAATATTTGTTAACCTTTATGTTATGTTTAACTTTCCTTCAGAGATAGTAACCGATGTTTATAAAACAATAAAATTATTAATAAGAACAAAAGCCCACACATTTATGCCAAGCTATTTGATAGTTTATAACAATACAAAGATATCAGAAATAGTGGATAAGAAAAATGTTATACGCTGGGATAATGACAAACTTTGTTATACTTCTATACTTGATTTTATAAACTACTCAGATATGAAAAGGTATCAGCTAATTTTTTTAAAAACCTTTTCAAACATAATATTTTATTTTTTCTTTCCTCTGAGATGGTACAGGATCATAAGGGATATGCCATACAGAGATTTTAAAATAATAAAACTGTTGTTTAAAAAACTTTTAACAAGAACTATAATTCTAAAATGACACCAAGGATATTACTAATAAAGGCTAAGGTAAACAAGAGCTACCAAAACAATGCGGAGCAGCCGTTAGGGCTTCTCTACATATCATCATCAATAAAGCAAAATGGATACACTGATGTAAAGCTTTTTGAAGCTGAGAAATATCCTTATGACTATGAGGAGAAGCTCTTAGAAGTATTAAAAGAATACAATCCTGATTTTGTAGGCATAAGTGCAATAACCGCTGAATCATTATCGGTCCACAGAATTGCTGATATTGTTAAAAAATTTAATAAAAAGATTTTTGTAAATGTTGGTGGACCATATCCAACATACTATCCTGAAAGCTGTATAAATGATAGTAATATTGATTTTCTTGTTATCAAAGAAGGGGAAATTGTTATAAATAATCTTCTTGATTTTTTGTTTAGAGGTATTAATTCTTTGGATATGATAAAGGGATTAGTATTTAAAAAGGAAGGCAGAGCAGTATTTAATGAACCAGAGGAATTGATAGCAAATCTTGATGATATACCACTACCTGACTGGGGACTTATTGATTTTGATAGTTATAGAGAATATGTGCCACAGACTCCATTTTTATATGGTAAGCGATATGCAACTATTATGACATCGAGGGGATGTCCTTATCACTGTACATACTGTCATGATATGTTTGGTAAGAACTTTAGAATGCACAGTCCCAAGCGTGTTATAGATGAGATAAGGATTTTACATAATAAATATGGTATAGACAACATTGAGATACTTGATGATATCTTTAACCTTGATATAAAAAGAGCTAAAACGATACTGATTGAAAAGCAGAGGTTATTTCCTGATGTAAAACTATTTTTTGTTAATGGGTTAAGAGGTGATATACTTGATGATGAGCTTATCAAGCTATTCAAGCTTTCAAACACTAAATATATATGTCTTGCTCTTGAAACTGGCAGTCCAAGGATACAGAAGCTTATAAAAAAGAATTTAGATTTAGAAAAATTAGTTGCCAACACAAGAAAAATTGTTAAACAAAAAATATTTGTTAACACAGCTGTTATATTGAGTTTTCCAACAGAAAAAACAAAAGATGTTTATGTTACTATAAAAACTCTGATAAAATCAAAGACTCATACCTTTATGCCAGGTTATCTGATAGTTTATAATAATACAGAAATAGCAAAAATAGTGGATAAAAATAAGATAACCGCATCCCGAAATGATGTCTTTATTCCGGCATCATCCTTTAACTTTATAAACTATTCAGATATGAAAAGATATCAGCTAATTTTTTTAAAAACCTTTTCAAACGTAATATTTTATTTTTTCTTTCCTTTGAGATGGTACAGGATCATAAGGGATATGCCATACAGAGATTTTAAAATAATAAAACTGTTGTTTAAAAAACTTTTAACAAGAACTATAATTCTAAAATGACAGACATACTTTTGATATCAACAAATCAACCATTATCCGCTAATATTTTAAGGACTGCATCAGGTATTAATCAACCACTTTCTATATCCTATATAGCCTCATATGTAAGACAGTATGGATATACCGTAAAGATAATAGATAATGATATAGAATGCCTTACAGAAACTGAGCTTAGAAAAAGAATTATAGAAATTGATCCAATGATAGTAGGAATAACAGTGAACACATCATCCACTAATATTGTTATAGATCTGGCAAGATTGGTGAAATCTATAAACAGGAATATATATCTGATACTTGGAGGGATACAACCCACATATCTTCCAGAAATATTTTTAAAATATGATGAGATAGATCTATGTGTGAGGGGTGAGGGTGAAATAACAACCAAAGAAATAATAGATGCTAAAAAAAATAACAAAACATTAGAAGATATTGATGGTATAGTATATAAAAAAGATGGAAAGTTTGTATATACAAGAGAAAGAGAACTGATAAATAATTTGGATGATCTACCATTTCCAGCATATGATCTATTACCAATGAACAGGTATACATTACCAGCATCAAGAAGATTTACAGGTTATAACATATCATCAATAATAACATCCAGAGGATGCCCATATAAGTGCAAGTTTTGCAGTCATAACACTTCAATGAAGGGAGAAATAAGATTGAGAAGCGTTGAAAATATAATAGGTGAAATGAAATATCTTAGAAAAGAATTTGGGGTCAGAGAATTTATATTCTGGGATGATTCAATACTAATTGATAATAAAAGAGCCTATGAACTTTTTAAAAGAATAAAGGGAGAACTGCCTGATATAATTTACACATGTTCCAGCAGCGTAAAACACTTAACAAATGATATGGCAAAAATAATGTATGAATCAGGCTGCAAAATGATACTTTTTGGGGCAGAATCAGGATCTGAAAAAATACTTAAATCAGTAAATAAAGGAACATCAAGGGATATGATTCTAAGAGCAATAGAAATATGCAGAAAGAACAGGATACAGTCCTTCTGCAGTTTTATAATAGGTACACCTGATGAAACATATGAGACACTGAATGAAACTGAAGAATTTGTATTGAATCTCAATCCTGATTTTGCAATATTTACAATATTCACGCCACTTCCCGGTTCAGAATACTTTGATGAATTTATAAAAAAAGGATTAATAGATATAAATAAAACCAATTGGGATGATTATATAAATCTCTTATCTTCAAAGCCGCCAGCACTTACAATTGAATTTAATCTCAAAAAAGAAGAACTTGTGAAATATCAGAAGAAGTTGTTTATGAAATTTTATTTCAGGCCCTCATATATATTTAAAAGGATAAAAACCATAAACAACTGGCAGATGCTTTATCAGAATTTTAGAGGATTTTTAGCAATAGTAAAGCTATGGGCACAAAAATTTAATTTTGATAAAAATTGATATGTTAAGAACAACAGTTATAACCATAGACACCGATACCTTTATAGAAGAAATAGGGGCATGCTATTCTGAAAAAGAAAAAAATATTATATTAGAGGAAAGTTATAATAAATCATTTGAAAGAATATTTACTGTGCTGGATAAATACAATATTAAATCTACGATATTTCTGATAGCATCACACATAGAAAATTCATTATGTCTCAATAAAATAAAAAAATTATCAGATAACCTTAATGAGATTGCAAACCACAGTTACAAACACTGCAGAAACTTAACCCAAAAAGAGTTAGAGAATGATATATCCATATCTACTGATATTATAGAAAGATTGATTTCTATAAGACCTAAAGGCTTTCGCTCACCTGGAGCAACTATGGATTTGAGGTTACTATCAGTGTTAAAAGAAAACAAATATTTATATGATTCTTCATATAATTCTTCAAAGATATATAATATATCAAAAAAGATTTATTCTATTTTTTCAGCCAATTCCATAAACTCAAACTTTTTAAGATCTCGCAGCAAACCATTCGTTAAAGATGGTATAAAAGAATTTCCATTAACACAAACTTATTTAACCACGCTTCCATTAATGAATTTTTTTGTTATGCCGTTGGGTAAATATGGCATAAAATTAATAAACAAAACACTGCAGAAGGAATCTTTTATAAATTATATAATACATTTACATGAGTTTGTAGAGCCAGACGAGATAAAAGCTGTTAAGATAAAAAATGGTTTTATGAACAGAATAAGTAAAAGCATAAACGAAAGATTAAATTTTTTAGATAAGGCAATGGAAGTTTTAAAAAATGGCTCGGATATAAAAATGATGAAGGAAATTTCCAATTAAATGGAGAGATAAGTGAAATATATTAAATTTATTAAATATTTTTTTATAATTATAATTGTTTCTTTAGTATCTGTTGAGATACTTCTTAGAATATCAGGATATATTTATAACAACAACAGAGAAAATGTCTTTGAAACAAAGACAAAAGGACAGAGTAAAACGATAATGTGCATAGGAGATTCTCATACATATGGAGGAAATGTAAAATGGAATGAAGCATATCCATATTTTTTGTGGAAAAGGATATCAAAAACTAAAGATATAAAAATAATAAACGCCGGTATCTGCGAATACAACTCAAATCAGGTGCTTTATGAGCTTAATAAAAATATCAGGATATATAATCCTGACTATGCTATTATACTTGTTGGAGCAAGTGATAAATGGAATCTTATAAATCCGCTTAAAAGCACAGATATAGGTATAAATGAAACTGATTATGAAACCAAACAGAATACTTTTTTTGAAAGATTAGATAACAACACAAAATCATTAATAAAAAATTTAAGGATATATAAGCTTATAAAGATATTTTACACCAATCATAAAGCGAAACAAATTGTAAAGGAATTTAAAAAAGGCATAAAAGATATACAACTTGATGATACAATGCTTGATAGTATAACTTCAAACATATATCCAGAGATGATGTCACAGAGAAAGTACAGGGATATAATAGATGTGTCCTTTAAAATTTTAGAAAATATTAAACCAGATTCTTTTTTTAATTCTAACAGTCTCTCTTTATATTTTTCAATCGCTCTGGCATATCAGGTTCAATCAGAATACTCTGCTGATGATATATACAAGAGATTTGTAGAACTATCATTAAAGAATCAAAACATTACAAGAAGTGATGGTTTTACTAAATATCTCAATTATTTTAAGAATATGAAAAAGTTTGAGGAGGATATATATAAAAACCTTGAATCAAATCTTAATAAAATTATACTTATATTAAAAGATAACAATATAAAAACCGTGATGCTTACTTATCCCGCTGATTATAAGAAAGTGAATGAAATAATACGCAGAGTGGCTAAAAAAAACGGTGTAATGCTGATAGACCTTAACCTTGAATTTAAAAAATCAAAGGAAGATATAAATACATACTTTGATTATGATGAACATCCAAACATTAAAGGTTATAATAAAATTTCAGAAATTATATACAGTAAAATTATTGATGATGTTATATGAAATGTCCTGTTTGCAAATCAAATAGAATAAAAAAATTATTTTCATCAAAAGATATGATAATAAGCAAGTGTAAAAACTGTAATATAATGTTTCAGGATGAAAGCAGTAGGGCGTTAAAAAATAAAGAACTGATAGATGATATCTATAATGATTACTCCAAAACAATCAAGTATCATTTAGAAATAAATACTGAAAGGTTATTAAACATTAAAAAAAGAACAGGAATGGATCTAAAAAATCTTGATATACTTGAAATAGGCTCTGGGAATGGGGCTCTTGGATATTTATTATCGCAGGAGAATTCATATACAGGATTTGAAGCATATAAAATTCTTAAAGAGTCCTTATTAAAAAATTTTCCAGAACTAAAGGAAAAGATAATATTTTCCAAATTTCCACCAGAAAACGAGCTAAATAAAAAATTTGATTTAATAATATCCAATGATACATTAGAACACACATCAGAGCCTGTATTAGTATTATCTGAGATGAAAAAGTTATTAAAACCTAATGGGTTGATATGGCTTGAAATTCCTGATGAATCCTTTATTTTTATTAAAGGGGGGATAAGAATTTTAACCAGAATGTATATAAAGGGCTATCCAACAAATCCTGATCACAGATTTTTATTCACACCGAAAACATTTGCAAATGTAGCAAGATTATCAGGACTTGGAATAGAAAAGATATGGAAGGAAAGCATATGGGGAAACAAAGAAAGACTTAAGATAGCAATGGGAGGAAAATTACCATTATGGATATCAGCAGCTTCTGATATAATAAAATTTTTAAAAATTGATATGATGATTGGAGCAAACATAAATGCCATACTCAAAAATAATAAAAATATTTCTAATTAATGTAATTTCAATAGCAGTTATATTTTTACTCCTTGAAGTGGTTTCAGGATTTTTTTTTAAAAAATCTTACAGAAATGAAATATACTCCCTTATAATGCAGGACAAACAACTATTCTGGAAACATAGAAAAAATGTAAATCTTATATTTGAAGGAAAGGAAGTATCAACTAATTCTTATGGGTTCAGGAATAGGGAGATATCAGAAAAAATAAAACCAAGAATTATTGTAATGGGAGCCTCACCATCCTTTGGATGGGGAGTTAAGTCAGATGATACCTATTCTAAACTGGTTGAAAATATGTTTAATGGTAAGTATGAGGTAATAAATGCATCGGTAATAGGATACTCATCATATCAGGGGATATTGCTTGTTGATAAAATCATAAACTTAAAACCAGATATAATAATATTTGCTTATGGAGCAAATGATGCTGATAGATATAGATTTTTTGATTCCACTGAAGTACCAGATTCACTTTTCAGGCCACGAAATATACTTATAAATTCAATAATAATTAAATCAAATCTTACCTCCTTACTGAACTCATTTCTTACTAAAAACAATATTCTTAAATATAAATTTAATGTTGTTCCAAGGGTAAGCATAGATGAGTTTAAAAAAAATCTGGAATTATTTCATAATAAACTCAAAAAAAACAGCATAAAAATGATAACTCTAAGCATACCGTTTTCTTATCCTTTAGATAATAAGAACTGCAATATTGATGAAAATCTATTAAAGAATGCGAACAGTGTTTATCCAGAGGAAATTAAAGAACTTAAAAGCTGTGATTTTTATGCTGATATAAAAAATTATAATGATTTTTTTAAAAAGTTACAGCAGCTTCAGATATTCAAAATAAAGGATGAGGTTAATGAATACAACAAAACAATCAAATCATTTGCACACGAAACAGATATAGGATACATTGATATAAACTCTTATTTTGATTGTAATAAAAATTTATTCCTTGATCCACAAAAAGATATGGTCCATTTTAGCACAGCTGGACACAGGAAGGTAGCAGAATATATATATTCATATATTTTAAGCCATCCTATATAGGAATTTTTATATAATATAAATATGAGGTTTAAGACAAAGGAAGAGCTTGTAAAAAATTTTAAGATAAATTCAAACTGGGATCTTATCAAATTTCTTTTTTATATGATAATGATCACAAAAAAATGGTGGCTTTTACCATTGCTGATAGTTTTAGGCTTTCTTGGTATCTTTGTAAGCATATCAGCAAAATCATCAGTATTACCAGCGATTTATGCGTTATTCTAAAATATTTATTAGTGTAGTGTCTCTAACAGTTCTTTACATTTGGCTGGCCAATTTTAGAGTCTGCCTGCTTGCCTGCCGAAGCCGCTTCGTCGCAGGCAGGCCTGAAAAATCGGCTAATTTCTATCACAAATAGGCTTTTTCAGTGTCCCCTATAAATGGCGTCAGCGGTTGAATGTTTGGAGAGAGATTTAGAGAGCCTGCTTATATTTTATGAACATCCAAAGCCCCTGTGGAAAAAACTCAGAACGACTAATATTATTGAGCGAGTGTTTAGGGAGGTTAGAAGGCGGACAAGACCTATGAGTTGTTTTACGAATACGGCAAGTGTAGAAAGAATAATCTTTGTTATGTTCAATAGACAAAATTAAATTTAAAAGGGAGATAAACCATTATATGAAATTACATAAAACTTTTGTCATTAGTTTACGATACTGCATTAGAACTATAATTTTAATAGTAGTTGGTATCGCTATAAGTGAGTTAGTTCTTTACTTAATTTATAGCACAAAATTTCAAAATAATAAACATTATATAAACGATAAAAAAGTTATTTTATGCATAGGCGATTCATATACATTTGGTGGTGAAGTAAAACCAGAGGATTCATATCCAGCAAAGCTACAAAAATTAATAGGTGATGATAAAGAAGTAATTAATGCAGGTCAGTGTGAAGCTGATACATCTCAAATAAATGAAAAATTAAACAAAATTGTTAAATCAATTAAACCTGAAAAAATTATATTATTAAGTGGAACAGCAAATTTTTTTAGTTATAAAAAAATAAATAACAAATTTATAAATAACATTAGAGTTTTCAAATTAATAAATATTTTTATTATTAACTTAAAACAAAATTTTTATATTTATAAAATAAATAAAGAAGACTATAATAATTTTGTTCCTTTACCTTATAATAAAAATGATGTATTTGGTTCCGAAGATTTTTTTACATCTAAAATAATTGAAGCTTTGTATGAAAAAAGAGATTTTGATATGGCATTACAACAATCTATTAAGGGACTTAAAATATATCCTAAAAGCCCAAATCTCAATTATCTTATGTCAAATATAATGTTTAAATATAATAAATATAATGAAAGCATAAGATATTTTAATATTTCTAAAAGATACATAGAAGATATTGCAGATAAAAATCCATACAAGAAAAAGGCTTTAAATAGGATAACTAATGATGAAATTCAAATTTATATGTTAAATCATAAATTTAACAAAGCTTTTGAAAAATTTCTTGAATCTTTAAAATATGCTGATGAAATTTCAAATTATGATGTTTATTATATAAAACAGGCATATTTATTGAGTTCAGCAGTACATAACCCTGATAACATAATTAAATTAATCGAAAAAAATATAAGGAAAAACGACTCAATAAAAAACGACAAAAATCTAAAAAATATTATTGATTTTATAGAAAAAAGAGAAACATATGAAAACGAAATACAAAAATGGATTATTAAAGATATAGGCAACATAAAAGAAACAGCTGATGATTTAAATGCTGAACTTATATTACTTACCTATCCATATCCTTACAAAAAAGTAAATGATATAATAAAAAAATGTGGACAATTATATAATATAAAAGTTATAGATATGGAGAAATATTTCGATGGGAAAAAAATATATTTTATGGACTTAGACCATTTATCTCCTCAAGGAAATGATTATTTTGCTGGTATAGTAGCAAAGTCTATTAAACTCTAACCCAGAAGTTTCAACTAATGTCAAAGTGAGAGGTGGAAAGCAGCTGAATAAAATTATTTTAGTTTTGATTGGTAAAAACGCCGGCAACTGAATTTTTCTGGATAGTAGTAAATTTACTGCAACTGTTCACGATTATTTTTTATTAACCTCATCTGTTATTTTTATAACGAATAGCTTAAACATAAAATCAATAATATTATTAAAGTTTTTTATACTGAATATCCCTGTTTTAAACAGTATATTTATAAATCTTTTAAACGAAAAATAAAAAGAAAGGTATGCTTTTCTTATATCACTCTCCAAAGTATAATCATCTGTTTCAAAAAGAGTGGTTTCATCAATGTTTTTACTCCTTCCATAGTAATCAGTAAACTTAAAAAAATGAGCTATATCAAGCATTGATTTAGAAGCATAATTTATTGTTTCAAGCCTATCATTCTCTGTCTCACCAGGGAAACCAAATATAAAATAACCACACTTAATTATTTTATGTTTTTCACATAGCTCAAGGGCTCTATTAACAGAATCAAGTGAAAGAGACTTTTTCATAAGCTCATTTCTTATCCTATCTGAGTAACTCTCTATGCCAAAATAAATTTTATATGTACCTATATCAGCAAGCAAAGAGATGAGTTCCTCATCAACAAGATCAGCCCTTATTCCATTTGGGAATGAGAACGAAAGAGATTTACCAAATCTCCTCTTTATAGCCCTTGCTATATCCTTTGCCCTGTTGATATCATAGTTGAAAACATCATCTATTATATGAAACTCTTTAACCTTATATTTATCATATGCTATTACAATCTCTTCAACAACATTTGAAACACTTCTAAATCTAAATTTTTTACCAAGTATATTATGACAGTATGCACATCCGAAAGGGCATCCTCTGGATGTTATTATCGGTATATAAGGATATTGCCTGTTTGCTCCATTCCATGTTCTAATATTTGAGTATTTTTTTATATCAATTAATGAAAGATCAGGAAAAGGAATTTCATCAAGGTTATCCATATATGAGATGACAAGATTTATTTTGATATTTCCATTATCAACAAAACCTATTCCATCAAGAGAATAATAATTTTTTTTAAGAAAAAATGATTCAACTATCTTTGCAAATCTCTCTTCTCCCTCACCGAGAACAATTAAATCAAACAAACCACTTTTCATTAATTCTTCTGGATTTGATGAAGGATAAGGTCCTCCTGCAACAAAGAATAAGTTTTTTTCCATCATCCTTATTTTTTTAGCAAGAGAAAAAAGCAGATCTTTTTCACAACTCAATGATGAAAAAGCAACGATATTGGGATTAAATTCTTTTATCAGATGAAGTATATCATCTTCTTTATAAAAATATGTATCAGCAAATTTTATATCAACATCATTAAATTTTTTTTTAAGATATGATGATATGTAAAGGATGCCAAGGGGTGGGAGAGGACCTCCTGCCCCTGTATCATAAAAAGTTCTTATAAATATTATTTTTTTCACTTATATATTTCAACAGGATATTTATCATTATCCTCTGAAAACAATCTTTTTCTAAAATCCATATCGTTCATTAGGCAACCGTTCATACACTTATGTTTTTTAAAGATAGGATGAGAATACATTCTTTTCATTATATCAGAGAAAGTAGATTTTTTAATATTTCCAAAACTCAATGGAATGCTCGGACATGGCTGAATATCACCTGATGGGGAAATATAAATAAGATTATGTTTTATTGCAGAACAACCCTTACCCCTGCTCTTAATCATCTCAAGCGCATCCTCTATATATACATATGATGGATCCATCAAAGATACAAGTTTCTTATATTCCAGATCATTTAAAAGTTCCTCCTCTTTTTTTCTCCAACGCCCTGAAAGTATTGGAAAAAGTATTTTCACACCATTTGCATTAAGACTTTTTGCAAGCTTTATTATTCTTTCTAAGTCATTGCTTTCAATTGCTCTTTTTGAAGCATAGGTTGAAACAAGGCATGGAATTTTATACTTAACACATAGTTTTATTGCAGAAATAGCCCTCTCAAAACATCCATCATAACCTCTTAATTTATTATGTATAATCGGATCAGCACTATCTATGCTTACATTAATGTTCCCAATGCCAGCACTTTTAAGATTTTTTATCAGATCTTCATCAAGAAATATGCCATTAGTATCTATTGATGTCCTTATACCTTGGAGGTTAGCATACCTGACAAGATCAGCTATTATATCCTTTCTTATAAGCGGTTCGCCACCGAAAAAAGTAATTTTGATTATTCCAGCCTTTGCTATCTCATCAATAAGCCTTTTTATCTCATCCAAAGACATCTCATAAGCGATATCATAATCACCTATTGAACAGTGAACACATCTGCACTGACAACGATATGTGATAGCCAGCACAGCAGAAAAAGGAATTTTTTTATTGAGTATATATCTTTTAAAAACAAATCCTGATATATGAATAATATTTTTTAATGTTAACCCATGAAGAAATACATTAACTCCAAATAAAAACTGCTTAAAATAAACCATATAAATATTTTACTATATTGAAAGATAGTCTTATTCTAAAATTATTTTTAAAATTTTTATTTTGTTGATGAAGAATTTTGTTTTATAGGTACTTATATATCTTGCTATATTCTTTTCTTTCGGAATATTCTTCAACCAGACTAAAGGCAATATTCATTTTATCAGAATAAAAAGATATCACATCATCAAAATACTGATCTGTTGATTTAAAAGGAAGATAATACCAGTACAACCATATATTAAAAAGCACAAACTGAAAACATCTTGCCTGCATTTTTCTATCAATGTCCGTTCCTTTTATTCTATCAGTAGGCATCAATCCAAGTTCATATAACTTATGTTCTGTTGTTTTTTCCTTAGTTTCATAGAACTTAGCGTTATGCTCCTTTTCTAATCCAGGAAGCCCATCCAGTCTGAATTTATCAACAAAATCTATATCAGGCGGTGATTCAAAATCAAAAACAGGATTTTCATATTTTATTTTTAGTTTTGAATAAAATTTTTTTAGCATATCTATATATCCATTCTGCTGGTCGGGAAACATATACATAGCCTTATTTGCCCCATCAGCAATATATTCTATCCTGTTATCTATACAATATATTGCCGCTCTTATATGCATGGCAAGCTTGCACAAGCCACAGGTTGAAAGATTAAAGAATCCATATTTGTATAAATTTTTTATATATCTTTCATATGATATAAACTTAAAAATTTTATCAATGTTTATAATCTCATGGGTTACCCTTCCGAGATATTTATTTTTTAATTTTTCTGCATTAAGGGATGAATTATTGATGTTTGATAATCCAAACCTTGAAAAAGTTATCAACCTCAGATTTTTAAATTTTTCAAGCAGAAGCACTGATGCAAGAGTGGAATCACTACCTCCTGAATAAAGGAGAACGACATCGGTGTTAAATCTATCCATTTTTCTTTAACTCCTTTATTATAAATCTTATAGTATATACGTATCCCATATAAAAAACTTGGACAAACCACCCTAAGGTCTCAGAAAATATTATCCTTGCTCTAAATGGCAACAAAACACCAAACAAACAGATGAAAAAAGCAATAGTTTTTCTCACAAAAATCAACATATTATTTATTATATATAATATTATATATGTCTGATATGAAAATCCTATTAATTCAAGCTAAAATACCAGAGCAAGAGCTCAATGCCATATCACTTCCCATAGGTTTGATGAGTATTTCATCATATTGTAAAAATAATGGGTATGATAATATAAAAATTATATCTCTTGATATAGATTCAGCTAACTGGGAGCAAAGACTGATAGATTATGCCCCTGATGTGGTTGGTATTGGTTCTATAGTTGCTCAGGGAAGATCACTTTATGAGATTGCTTCATTTGTCAAAAAAAATTTAAAATCAAAAGTAATATGTGGAGGGGCATATCCAACATATTCCTTTAATGAAATTCTAAATAATAAAAATATAGATTTTTGTGTAATTGGTGAAGGAGAAATACCTTTTTTAAAGATATTAAGCTACTTTGATGGCAAAATTTCTATTGATGAGGTGCCATCCATAGCCTATAAAAAAAATGATAAGATCATTATTAATGAAAAGAAGGAAATAATTGATAATCTTGACGACCTCCCTTTTTTAGACTACTCTTCGGTAGATATAATTGGATACAGAAAAAAGCATATCCCTTGTTCTATATATGCCTATGGCAAGAATCATATACCATATTTAACATCAAGAGGATGCCCTTATAGATGTATTTACTGTCATAAGATACAGGGCTGCAAGTTCAGAGCACACTCACCTGAGAGAATAATTGCTGATATAAAAAAATTACATAACCTGTTCGGCTCTAACGTCATTGAGATAGTGGATGATATAGCAAATTTTGATATTAACAGATTTAAAAAATTACTGTTACTGATAAAAGAAGAGTTATATGGAATAGATGTATATTTCTCAGGAGGTCTTAGCATCAATAGACTTGATGAGGAAAGTATAGATCTTATGAAAGAAGCAGGTATAAAATACTTTGCAGTAGGGATTGAGTCAGGCTCAGCAAGGATACAAAAACTTATAAATAAAAATATAAACCTTAACAGGGCAAAGAAACTTATTTCATATGCATCAAATAAAAGGATATTCATTCATGGATTGTTTATGATAGGCTTTCCATTTGAAAAAGAGACTGATATTAAAGAAACTATAAAATTTGCTTCTTCACTTCAAATACATACAATGCTTGTTTCAACATGTTTTGCTTATCCGGGAACAGAACTTTCAAAGATGTTACCTGAAAAAGATGTAAAAAATATATATACCGATACAATACATTATTCCAGATATGAAGGATTTATTCCAAATATCAATGGAATCCCATATTCAAAAATAAAAAAATATAAATTTTTGATGAATTTAAAATTTTATTATTCACCCAAAAGAATATATCGTATTTTGAGGGATTTACCCAATAGGAATATTAGGTTATTAAATTTACTTTTAAAAAAACTTATTGAGAGGACATTTCCCTTTATATGAGGATATTGCTTATAAAGGCTTCAAGCATTACAAAAAAATGGAACTACCCTCCACTTGGATTGATGTATATATCCTCTGTCCTCAAAGGGAACAATAAAAATTATATTAACATATTGCACTCAGGATTTCATTCAGATGATGAAATAAAAAAAATGGTATCAGAGTTTAAACCTGATATAGCAGGGATTAGTGCCATTACTGCTGAGGCTACCTCATTTCATAACATAGCAAAAATAATAAAAAATATAAATAAAAAATGTACTGTTTTATCGGGTGGACACTACCCCACATATTATTATGATGATATAATGAAGGATGAAAATATTGATTTTATAATAAGGGGAGAGGGAGAATATCCTATAAAAAAATTTATGGAGTACATAGAAGGTAAAACAGACTTATCAGGAGTGCCAGGTCTTGTCTATAAAAAAAATAATCAAATGTTTTTAAATAATATGTATTACGTTGCTGATATTAATTTAATCCCAGAACCTGACTGGGACTCTGTAAAAAATTATATTGGAAAATTTACTCCCCAATCTCCAGTGCTTCAAAATGAAAAGTTTATATCCTTATACACATCAAGAGGTTGCAGCTTCAATTGCGAATTCTGTCATAACCTTATGGGTAAGACTGTAAGAGCACATAATCCAGAAAGGGTCATAAGTGAAATAAAGAAAAGAATATTAGAATTAAATATAAAAAAATTTGAGATAGTTGATGATTTTTTTAATTATGATTTAAATAGAATTAAAAGTATTCTAAAAAATATAATTTCAAATGACTTAAACTCTGAGTTTTACATATGCGGTATAAGAATGGATATGCTTGATGATGAGACGATAGAACTGATGAAAAAAGCAAATGTAAAATATGTGTCTTTTGGTATAGAAAACATAAACAACTATATGCAGATTAAAATTGGTAAGAGACTGAATAAAGATAATTTGTCAAAAAATATAAAAAAACTTTATAAGACAAGAATATTTATGACTGCTGGAATAGTAATAGGTCTTGAAGATGAAAGCATTAAATCAATACTCCAAACCCTGTTATTTACTATTAAAAACCCTATACACTCCATAATGATAGCCAACCTGAGAAGATACAAGGGCATTTATGATACTGATTATATAAATGCTGGCAATGATAATGATTATTACTGGGAGATATCATATTCTGGAAATATAAAAAAAGTTCTTTATCTAAATTTTACTAAAATTTTAATGAATCTTATATTTTATCTCAATCCGTTTAAAATATATATAATATTAAGAGATACCCCAAGGCTTAACTCTAAAGTTTTTAAAACTTTTTTTATTAAGTTTATAAAGAGAGTTATTCCATTTTAATCTATGAAAAAATTTAATATTGTATCAGCAAATAGGAGATGTCACTCAAATACTATTGATTCATCGGTAATAATTAATTATTTTAAGGCTGATGGATGGAGTTATTCTGATGATTTAAAAGATACTGATGCAATAGTTATTAACACTTGCGGTTCTATAGAAAAAACAAGAAAATATTCACTAAATCTCATAAAAAAATTAAGCATAAAACTTAAAAAAAATGACAGAACAAAAGTATATGTTTTTGGATGCCTTGCTAAAATACTTGATAAAGATGATATAAAAAATATTGAAAAAGAATTTAACATAAAATTTCTAAAAGATTTAGAAGATTTTAAAAAGGAATTTTCAATAAATTCAGACATACCTGAAAGAAAATTTAGCAGCAGTTTATATAACACTGAAATAAAGAATGATCCTTCTCTTTTTTATTTAATATTTAGCAGGTTGTTTAATAAATTTTTTAATAACAGACTTATTCCAAAACGTATAGCAAACAAGTTCAATCTTATACTTCATAAGGATAGACTTAATGTTCTAATATCATCAGGTTGTACTGGCAACTGTAAATACTGTCAGATAAAAAAAGCACGTGGATATGTTAAGTCAAGGCAGATTTCAGATATAATATCTGATATATCAACTATAAAAAAAGGTTATATCTTAAACCTTGTTGCAGACGACTGTGCGAGTTACGGAGTTGATATAAATTTAACCCTATCAGAACTTCTTGAAATAATCATAAAGGAATACCCTGAGATAAAAATTGATTTGAGATACCTGAATCCTTCAAACATTATAAAAAACAAAGAAATATATTTAAAAATTCTTTCTTTAACCAATATAAACAGTTTAAATATATGCGTACAATCCGGATCCAATGCTATACTATCACTTATGAATAGAAATTATTTTATAGAGGATGTCATAAGTTTTGTAAAAGAACTCAGAGAATTAAATAACAAGATAATAATAAGAACCCATGTAATTGTTGGATATCCTGGAGAAAGATATTATGATTTTTTTAAAACATTAAAGATACTCAAATATTTTGATATGGTTAATACTTTTATGTATTCTCCTCCTCCAAGCCATAAAATAGGATATATAAACAAAATAGAAGCATTTATAAAGAAATTAATAATTGATCTAATAAACATTTATCTTATCTTAATTAAATGAAAAAAATTAGCATACAATTTATTATAGTTTTTATATTTTCTTTTCTTATATCATTTTATAATCACAGGGAAGAGATTACTGCCAATAATACCATATATGGAGATACTGGATTTTATTATCTAATTGATGGTATAAATAATCCTTTTAAAATTCAGAATGATCCGATATTAAAATCGTTTGGTAAAGATATAGGAGTAAAAAAATATCTTATTTTTAATCCATTATCGTTGATTTCATTACAAATATTTAATAAACTAACAAGCAACACATCAAAAAGCCTTATACTATTTTCATTTATAATACAGATAATAGCATTTTTTGTTTTTGTAAAACTGTCAAAGATAATATTTAAAAATTTTAATTTCTGGGAGAATCTGCTCGTTGCTGTTTTTCTTTCAATGTTTTTTTCCACATCCGATGTCTTTTTTGGAGTTCTTCATAGGGAAGCAGGTTTTGTATTTTCTCTCTTAACATATATGTTTTTTATAACTGAAAGGACCTGTCCTTTTTTGATATCATCCTTTTTTTATGCTGTTTTATACTCGGTATCACTTCCATTTATTCTTACATTAAATCTTTTTTATTTTACGTTTATAAAAAATAAAATAAAGAAAACGCTGTCTATTTCAGTATTGGCTATTTCTGCAATTCTTTCATATATAATACTCAGATCTTCTTATTTTTATGATAAACTTATTTCTGTTAGAAATGGGTTTGAATGGAAAAAATATTCCAATGGTTTTAACTTTTTATCAAGGTATTTTTTAAATTTAAATGAGTACTCAGAGCTTTATATCTATTTCATATATTTTCTATTATTAATTTTACTGCTCTGCATAATAATCTCAATAAATAAAAAAGCCATAAAAAAACTTATTAATAAAAATGAAGCGGTGCTTGCGTCTGCTATTGTGGTATCATTTTTAATATCAGGAATTGTCATATCCTTTCCTGTTGCTTCAAGGGAGGGAATATTTTTAATCCCACTTCTAATATCATTGCTTGCTTTAAAAGGAATATCAAATATATCAAAAAAGCCAGTGTATTCTCTTATCCTTATAAATATTTTATTTGCAATTCCATTTACCTTTTTAAGAGAAAAAGCAACTGGGTTCCATAGTGTTGATAAGGAAATTGTAAATTATATACTCTCAAATACAGATAAAAACTCTATCATGTTTACTCATCCTGCCAATGATATACTCCATCTTTTAACATCAAGATTGCCATATTACTATTTTGAGATGGAAACATTTGGATGTGCTATAAACAAAGATGTATGCAGCAAAATAATGGAAAGATTTGAAACATCTGTTGACATATATTATACTGATTCTATTGATAAGATAATAAAATTTGTAAAAAACAATAATATAGGTATAATTGTAGTTGAAACAAAATATTATGATACCTCATATTTTAATTTTAATGATGATATAAACAGCAAGATTATAATCAGATCATGGAAAAGTTATTCAGGCAATATAAAAAAGAGATTTGCACTTCTTGAGCTGGCAAAAAAATATGGTAATATTTTAAATGACACAGATTTTATAATTGATACAAAAAAACTATATAATTATTATGATGAGAAAATATAAAAAAATATTATTTCTTTTAAAGATTTTTTTAAAACTTACACCTTTAAAACTTTGTTGTAAGGTAATGTTTAACACGCTTAAAAATTTTACTGGTTTTTTAACCCCTGCATCATGTGTTTTTGGAGTTACATACAGATGTCAGCTGAAATGCCTCCATTGTTCAAGTGGTAGCTATGATATTAACAAAAATGAATTAACTACAAGTGAAATAAAAAATGTTCTGTCAGAAATAAATGAAATTGGTGTTCCAAGACTAAATCTTAGTGGAGGAGAAGCCCTTATAAGAGATGATATACTTGAGATAATAGAGTTTGCCTCAAAATACTTTATCGTAATACTTGAATCAAATGGTGTGAGTGAAACAGAGAATATAATAAGAAAGCTTAAAAAATCAAAAATTTCATGTCTATCAGTAAGCATAGACTCACCAGATAGAGAAATACATAATCATCTAAGGAGTGAAGGTGTCTTTGAAAAAGCGATGAACACGCTTTTAGCTGCAAGAAAATATAAGATTCCAACAATAATATCCACATATATAACAAAAAAAGATCTTAATCAAGAGTATTTTAAAAAATTTAAAAAGATTAGAGATAATACTGGAGCATTAGCCATAAGAATAATGCCACTGAGGCCTGTTGGAAGCGCAATTTATAATTTTGATGAATCACTTCTACTTTCCAAAAACGATGAAGAATGGATCATAAACAACTTAGACCCATCAGTTTTTTATTTTAAAGGGATTCCAGGACCAAGTATATGTGGAATATTTTTAAAAAATACATTCTATATCTCACCATATGGTGAGGTTCAACCATGTGCCTATCTTCCAATTACATTTGGAAGTATAAAAGAAGAAAAACTTGATATAATTCTTAAAAGAATGTGGGAACACAAAATTTTTAAAGAATGTGCTACCAGAGAATGCCTTATAATTGATAAAAATTTTAGGAACAAATATTTTAATAACAATGATATAAAATATCCAGTAGAAATAAAATGAAAATAGCATTTATAACCAGTCACTATGATAATCTTGGTATAGAATACCTATCTGCCTATCTTAAAAAAAATGGATATGATGATATAAAACTTTACTTTGAACCATCTCTTTTCTATAATTTTTTTTATAAAAATAATTTTCTTTATAACAACTTTTTTAACTTTAAAGAAAAAATTATTAAGGATATAGAAAAAGATCTGCCTGATATTGTTGCGTTTTCTGTTATATCGGATAACTATTCATGGACTCTTGATATGGCTACAAGGATTAAAGGAATAAACAATGATATAAAAATAGTTTTTGGTGGCATACATCCCTCATCAGTCCCAGAGTATGTATTAAATGATAGAGTTGCAGATTACATAATAATAGGAGAGGGTGAAGAGGCATTTTTGGAGCTGATAGCAGCAGTAGAAAATCATAGTGATCTTGAAAAAATAGATAATTTAGGAGGATACAAAAAAAATGGAGATATTTTTATCAATAAACCGCGAAATCTCGTAAAAGATCTTGATACTCTTCCTTTCCCCGATAAGTCTCTTTTTTATAATGAATGCAGTATGATGATTGAAAAGAGTTATACCATAACTGGTTCAAGGGGATGTCAGTTTAAGTGTAGCTACTGCTGGAACTCATCTATAAAAAAAATCTATTCTGAAGGATTTTTTAGGAGAAGAAGCATAAATAATATAATTGAAGAATTAAAAGAAGCTAAAGAAAAATTTAATATAAAAAGGGTTACATTTTATGATGAAGTTTTTACTGCAAGCAAAAGCTGGTTGAAAGATTTTTGTAAAAAATATAAGGAAGAGATATCATTGCCATACTTCTGTTGTGTTCATCCATATCATATTGATGAAGAAACTGTAAGCATATTAGAAGATTCAGGGTGTTCTTCGATAAACTTAGGGATTCAGACTACATCCCCTTCTCTTGCAAGTATAATAAACAGAAGACAGGACATAGAATCAATAAAAAAAGCACTTCATCTACTTCATCATTCCAAGATATATGTTTATTCAAATTTTATGTTAGGATTACCTGATCAAACAATAGAGGATGTTGAAAATGATTTTTTATTTTCAGTTAAAAACAGATCAGATATGCCTGCAATTTACTGGCTGAGATATTATCCTAATACAGAAATAATAGCTATTGCACAAGAAAAGAAAATACTATTAAATGAACAGATAGAAGATATAAATAAAGCTAAAAAATATCTTCCTTATGCAATATCTGGAAACACATTCAGAAAAGATTTTTCTAGGCTTGCAAATTTAATTGTTGTGTCAAAGTTTATTCCTGAAAAAATTGCAGAAAAAATTATTAATAAAAAGTTATACAGGTTTTTACCCTCTAAAAATTTATTTTTTCCTTTAATGGCTACTGCTGGTTATATCTCAGCGATTTTCGAAGGTAAGAAAAATGTTTTTCATTATTTTTCATTGTTTGATTATATAAAATTTTATTTAATATATATTATTAAATGTATTAAGTATAAGATTCGTAATTTTATTGATGAGTTAATATGATTAATTTTAGAAAAATGGGCAATAGATATCTTCTAACTGATATCGCTGGTAATTTTAATTTTGTTTCTGAGAAAGAATTACTCTCCTCATCATTTAAGATGATATCAAAAAGCAAAACAATAGGTATAATAAAAAATATGAAAGATATCAATTCTTCTATTTTTAAAGGACCAGGATTACATATTATTGTTTTAACAATAAGATGCAATCACAGCTGTCTCTATTGTCAGGCAAGTGCTAAAAAATATAATAAAAATTATGATATGGATATAAAAACAGCTAAGAAATCCATAGATTTTGCCTTTAAAACTTTAAGAGATGACGGACTATCAATAGAATTCCAAGGGGGAGAGCCATTGATGAACTGGGAAGTTTTGAAAGAAAGTATAATTTATGCAAGGAAAAAAGAATCAGAAACTAAAAAACCAATAGAATTAGGTGTTGTAACAAATCTTTCACTTATGGACAAAGAAAAGGCTGATTTTTTGATAGAGAATGATGTTTATATATGTTCATCGCTTGATGGTAATGAATATATTCATAATAATAATAGAATATTCTGTAAGGGTAATTCTTATAAAAGGACTATTAAATGGTTGAAATACTTCAGTTCCAGAGCAGGGTGGAGAACTAAAAATGGTATTAGAAAATTTTATCCAAGACCAAATGCATTACTTACTGTAACAAAAAAATCACTGAAATATCCAAAAGAAATAGTTAGTGAATATGTCAGGTTAAACCTTAGGTATATATTTACAAGACCTTTTATGCCATTTGGATATGCAAACAATCCAAACATCTTAAAAAAAATATCATATAGCGGAGAGGAGTTTATAGATTTTTATAAAAAAATATTAAATGAAGTAATAGATTATAACAAAAAAGGGATAGATATCAAGGAAAGAACAGCAAGAATATTTCTCACCAAAATACTCAGAAAAAAGGATTCTCATTATCTTGATATCAGAAATCCTTGTGGAGCATCAATAGGACAGCTGGCATATAATTATAATGGAGATATTTTTACCTGTGATGAAGGAAGAATGTTATGGGCTATGGGAGATGGCTTTTTTAAAGTAGGAAATATCTTTGAATCAAAATATGAGGATGTAATCAAATCAGATAAAACAAAGTTGTGTGTTTCATCATCAATATTAGATTCTCAGGTAAAATGTTTCAGATGTGTATATAAACCATACTGTGGAGTATGTCCTGTTTATAATTATGTAACACAAAACAGTGTGAATGGAAACATGGTTGATAACCTGAGATGTACTATTTATACAGGAGTGTTGGATTATCTCTTTGAACTGATACAGGACAAAGAAGTATTGAAGATATTTAAAAGATGGGTCAGATATGATTTCAGATAAAAGAATTGGAATATATATATATTCTCCACGTAAGGATATAGGACATATAATATATATTATAGAGATAATTAAAATATTAAAAAAAACAGGGATAAATGTTTATCTTATACATAATTCACAATTTAATACATTTAACAAAGAAATATCGGATATTGCAGATGCCTGTCTTTTTATAAACAATCTCAATAATTCAGAAAGTATAATTTCTTTCATAAAAAATAATAAAATAAATATATTTATAACAGAATTTTTCCCGTTTGGGCGATTAAATGCAAGAAAAGAATTGATACCTGTTTTAAAGTTTTCTAAAGATGAAAAAATTAAAATTATTTCTATGCTTCCTATGCCATATTTTACTCATAATGTAAATCATATCAATCAGTTAGAAGGAGATCTTTCCTTTTATAATAAAATTATCATAACCACTCCGGCAAGAGATATAAGATATTTTGCAAATACTATTCATATTGAAAAACGAATAACTAAAAATGATTTTTTAAGATTATTTATTAAGATCAAAGATAAAATTTTTTTTACAGGTTATCTTGTGAATGATATAAAAACTTATGATGAAGAGAAAAACATGATTCTTGTATGCAATGGTGGTGGGTCTGTGCTTAATAAAATAATTACATCTTCAATAAGGGTTAAAAAAAGTTTGAACGATGATATCAAAATGTTAATAGTATGTGGTATAAATTCTTCATCAAAACAAATAAAGAAATGGAATAAGTTGATCTTAAAATCCGGATTAAAAAAGATAAAAATTATAAAGCATACTGAAAAAAAGATATTTCTTCAAAATCTAAGCCGAGCATCTGTTGTGATCTCTTCTGGCGGTTCGACAGTTTATGAAATATTAAAATTATCAAAAAAGGCGATCATTATACCATATGAAGGTAAAAAGGGTCATGAGCATTCTGATCAGTTAGCAAGAGCTGTTATGCTTGGTGATCTGATAAACGCATCAGTGATAAGAGAAAGGGAACTAACACCAGAATGTCTTAGAAAAGAAATAATAAAGAAATTAGAGGAAAATAAGAGGTATTATTTTAATGATAAAGATTTTTCTGGCAGAAATAATTTAATTAATTTTTTTAAATATTATGAATGAAACTATAAAAAGAGTTATTGTTGAAATAACACACAGATGCAATTTGAGGTGTGATTTCTGTTATTTGTTTTCAAGCAAATATCAAATTAAAAAAGAGATAAATTTTAATAATATAAAAAAGTTTATAAAAAATTTAAAATTTAAAACAGAATTCTATATAACAGGCGGAGAGCCTTTGCTTTATAAAGAGATCATAGAATTTATGAGATATATTAAATCTGAGGGACACTCTGTTGGTCTGAACACAAACGGAACACTGCTTACAAAAGAATTATCAAGGATGATATCAGATATAGAGCCAGAATATATTATTTTTTCACTTTTTTCAGATGCTTCTAATTATAACCTGATATCAAACAATAAAAATATAAAATTTGATGAGCTATGTAAAAACATAAAGTATTTCAATTCTATAAAATCAAATAAAACTGAAAGCATACTCGGATGTGTTATAACCAAATACAATTCTGCTGAACTCTATAATATATACGAACTTGGCAAAATTCTCAGTTTTGATAGAGTTTTATTTGAACATATGCAGTTCCATCTTGATGGAGAAAAAGACAGTGGTACTTTTAAAACAGGGAAAATAATAATGAAGAAAGTAAAAAATATAGATTTCCCATACGATATTTATATAAATCAGATATCAAAGATTTTAGCTGATAAAAGTAATATTAAATTTGATATAAGACCAGCTCTATCAATCAATAAAGCTAAAGACTATTACAATTATATAAAAAAATCAAAAATTCACTGTGATAGTTGTATGAATAGCATTGTGATACAGCCTGATGGAAGCATAAGGCTATGCATACTATATTCAAAAAAAATAGGTGATATAAAAAGATTTAATCTCTCTGAAGTATTGAAGAAAAAAAAAGAACTTATGAAAAATCCTTTGATATACTGCTACAGATGTTGTCATAGATTTAATATCGCAAGATTAAAGGGTTAAAAATCACAGAATATTTTTTTGATTCTATTGCTTGTGGCAAAAAACAGATTTTGTTATAAAACAGGATAAAATTCTGTTATTTGATTTCCGTCTCCTGCCTTTTATTTATCATATCAGAAAACTTTAAAATTTTTATAATTTTTTTGTTGCAAAGCTTTTTTAAAAACAAGATATAATTTTTAAAAACTTCTATATTATTGTATTTATCAAGTGTTGAATGATGAAAATAAAAGCCCAATACATCATAATTTTTTATTTTTTCAATTGTAAGCCTTTTTAAAAAATCCATATCAACTGGCAATGGCTTGTAACCTTTATACTCATTAAAATTGATATCACAAAGAAAAAAATCAAGTTTATTCCATAAAGATGTTTTTATCATCCTGCTTGCACTAAATCCTTTAAATCCAACTTTAAGGCATATCTTTAATGTGGTATTGTTATAATTATGAAACGGTGGAACATAAACAGGAACAAAAAAATTATTAAGCTTTGATTTCATCCTTTTAAATCCATCTGTAATCTCAAAGAGCTGTTTTTCATATGATATACCATTTCCAAACTCTACTCTTTTCAAATTTTCTCTATGAAGATATCCATGCTGTATAACTTCAAAATATTTTCTTTTTTCTATATTATTATTAAAAAAATTTATCAATGAGTTTCTGATTTTACCAGGAATAACAGCATAGGAGCAGGGAATATTATTTTCTATTAAAAAATTAAAAATATATTTAAATATTTTATCATCGCAAAATACATCATCATCTCTTATATAAAATAGTTTGGGCTTCATTTTAAAAGTGGATCAGTTAAAAATTTATTTTTTTTGACATATCCAAGAAACCTGCTTCCTGAATAACATCTGAGCAGATAACAACAGTCTCTACATTCAGCTCCTATATGCCTTTCATAGGTTATAGTTCTTAATTTCTTATTCTTCCATGCCTCTGATATGTTTTTTCCAAGATTAAAGTTAATATAATAACTTGGTTTAAAATAACCGTTAACATCAAAAACTAATCTTGAGTTTCCATCATCAAATTTTCCACCAAGAAGAATATTATAATTTTTAGATCCTGTCATGCAGAATGGAAGAGGATTGGCTATGCATATTTTGTATGGTACTTTAACCTTAGTAATTTTCTTAATTAAAATTTTAAAATCTTTAATTCTTATATCAAAATCAGTATTTTTCTTAATAAAATCATTGCTTACCATAGGACGATAAAGCTCCCATACCTTTATTTTAGGAGAAATAATTTTTATATACTTATCAAAGTTATTTATCAAACTTTTTGTTATTATGCTTCCAATCCTAACAGTATCAACATATTTTGATATATATTCTGTATTCTTTAATTTTAAATCAAACATATCCATTCCTGTTATTTTTTTTTCAGATTCAGCATTATATCCATGAATGGATACTAAAACATTATCAACATCTCCTGTCAAATTTTTAATTATCTTTCTTTCAGCAGTAAGAACAGAATTTAAAATCACATAAAAACCATTTTTCTTTGAATAATGTAATATTTTAAGTATATCTGGATGAAGAAGCGGCTCTCCACCAGTAAACCTGATATTTTTTATCCCAGATTTTTTTGTATCATCAATAACTTTTTTTATTTCAATATAATCCAAAGTTGATTGATTATTTTTATTGACTCCACACATCAAACACTTCATATTGCATCTGTTTGTGATCTCAATGACCACTTCATCAGGAGTGCTCAGAACTGGTTTTAAGTATTTAGATTTTATATCAAAAACAGAACCATCTTCCACACCACTACATAATTTCTTCAATCTGCAGTTGCTACATATTTTAATTCTTTTTGTTTTTAACAATGGTTTATATATTATATGATCAAATGCCTCAGGAAGATAGCAGTAAGGAATATTTTTAAAGTAGATAAGAGCTCTATCCTCATATGTATTTAAGATCTCATATATCCTTTCAATTAAATTAAAAAAATTTTTACTATTTACAAATATATCAAAAACCAATTTATTATCATCCTTTATAATATTGTTCATTTTAATTTCCAGAGATATTTACCTTCAGTAAATTTTTGGGATAAAATCTTTTTACTGTACAGGCTGTTAAGTGACAAAACAAGATTTGAACCATCCTTACAACCGATACATAATGGAATCTTTTTTGCTTTTTTTAATATTTGTGCTGTTGATAAATAATCTGAGTCTTTTAATATTTCTATTATACACTTTTCATTTGATGTATAATATATTTTTTTATTAACATCCATGTTAATCTTTTCAAGATTATTGAATTTCTTTTTAAACCCACTCCATCCAAATATATCTATATAATTTTTATCCACTCCATAACATTTATGAAACCATATGCAACCACTACAAATCTTACCCTTAACTTTATTTTTTTTTACATTTTCATCTATATCCCACTTCCTTCCTCCCGGCTCTGAAACTACAGTATCAAATTTATAAAAATCAGAAGACCTTTCAGCATAATCACCAAGCAAACAGTAAGGAACATTTAATACTTTAAATCCATCGAGAACCCCATATGCTTTAGCAGTTTTTAAGGTTTTTATGATATACTTTGATGCATCAGGAAGACTAACACCTAATTTCAAATAGTTTTCTCTCATCATTTCAACATATATTGGATATATTATTACAAAATCTGAAACACCAAAATCCATAAAATAAACAACAATATCTTCAATATCAGCGTAATTATATGAATTGATAAGTATGTTTACTCCAACTCCTATCTTTTTGTCAATAATATTTCTTAGGCCTAAAAGTGATTTTTTAAAACTTTTTTTTACACCTGTAAGTTTATCGTTTATCATAGGATTGGTAGTTAAAAATGTGAATTTTACATAACTCAATCCTAATGAGACAAGCTGATTGACATATTCTTTGTCAGATAATAAGAAACCATTTGTTTGTAGCCTTATAAAATTGAATCCTGCTTTTTTGGAAAAACTTATAATCTTAGGCAAATCTTTAACAAGCGTTGATTCTCCACCTGAAAACCCTATTCGCTTAAATCCATGTTTTTTAGCAAAGTATATTTCTTTAGTTATTTCATCAAATGAGGGCGAAAAATTATTTTTTTCCTGAGAACAGAAAAGACAATTATAATTACAGCTGTAATTGGTTATTATTTCATAACAGTCTTTTGACATATCTACTTACTAATCTTTGGGATGTATGATTCTACAAGTCTTTGTATTCTTTTATCAGTGACTCGCCGTTTGTTAAAAGAAAAATATGCTGTGGAAAAAAGATATATATCCTTACAGAAAGCCTTTTTGTTTTCAAGCTTTATAAACCCATATTTTTCACACTCTTGGGTGCATAACTCTGAAGTAAAGTTTTTCATATAAGGACAAAATCTTGTTACTGCCTTAAACTGTAAAGGATTTAAAAAATTTATTTTACCACCATATCCTTCAAGTTTTTTTAATAAAATAGGGTTGTCTATATCCACAGATGATATATTGTATTCTTTAAAAAAATTATTAAAAAATTCCTTATTTATATCAGATATCTCCCACATTATCAGTCGCCCAAGTATCAGTTTAAACCTGTGAGAATATTTCTTTTTTATCATATTCATCAATCCCCAATCATTGGCAACAATTTCCTCAACATTCTTAACAGAGGTTATCATATCAACAAGTTTTGCTGCCCTATTAATTGCTTTTTCACTTAAAATGGGAAAAACCGGTATTATTTTCCCTTTAAAAATTTTAGCCAGTCTTTTTATGTCATTCGTAGAAGGAATTTTATTCTCACAAAAATCACTTCCTATATAAATAGAATCATATTTTTTTAAACTTTTAATATCAAATGTTCTACTTTGATAGGGGGTTATAGATATAGTTTTTTCCATAATTTTGAGATCCCATTATTATTTTTTCTCCCTCGATTAAAAACATTTTTTTAGAAATTCCTTTCTCAAGCAACTTGGTTAAAAAAATTGTATATTTATATGTTTCAATAACTTCATTTATATTTGGTCCTCTTGCTACCTTTATACAATCAGCTCCCATATTATAAAGGTCATAAAAAGTTTCTAAAAGCCATTTATTTGATGGCATTGGCATTTCAAAATTTTTAAACACTGAATTACTTAAAACAGAATGACAGGTGTATGGAACTGGCTTTTTACCGGGCACTATTTCCATACCGCATGGGCATGATAAATAGCACAAAGAGTTAATGTTTACCTCGTAGAATAGCGGAAGACAGAAAATTTCTATTTCTATACGTGGTCTTAATTTAAATATTGGATAGGCCTCGTAAGGTGTAAGATGCTGAGGTAAAACTATACGGGAAACACCTCTCTCAACAAAAAAATCAAGCGATTTAGAATTAAAACATAATGAAAGAGTGCTTAGCGAAATATGAGTTTTTATTTTATTTTTATTAAGATAATCAATAAGAGCTATATCTCTGAGTATAACACCATAAGCCCCATACGATATGAATTCTCTTAACATATTTGTAGCATAATCAAAGTTTTTATCAGGAAATATGTCATTTGCAACTATCATCACTCGCTTGCCAAGTTTTTTTGCAAGATCTATTGTTGCAAATATTTCGGCTTTATTATTGAAATTCTCTTCTTTAAGACCATGGTTTGGCATATCAGGGATCCCGCAGTAAACCTCATCAGCACCATTGTTAAAAAAATATTCAGCCTCTTTAAGAGATCTGACCCCTACCATATAAAAAGCCTTTTTCTTTTTTATAGTTTTTTCCATAAAATCTATTATATCATATTGAAAAATATAAACTATTTATATAATATATTATTTGAATAAAATATGAAAATTATTAATACCTACAGAAAAAACAAATCAATACTCCTCAGATATAATTCCAGATTATATCCGTATGATATCATAAAATATGTTTTCTACACATTAACAGATGATTTTTTTATTTTTTTATCAAAAGAAAAAAATTATATAAAAGCAGAAATTACTCCTAAAAAAAATGAAAAAGTGAATGATATAGAATTGGGGTTCAAAATACAGCAAAGAATTAAAAATGAAATGTTGAGAGAAAAAATATTTAAAAATACATTAAAATTAAATAATTTCATAATAAAAAAAACTATTACATAGGATTCATTAAAAAAGTCTAACAGTGCTGGTTTATGATAATAAAATTCTTTTTGATGATTCTTCTTACTAAACAACTATTATATCCATTTACATCTGATAACATCATGATCTAATAATTGTGTTAAAAATTCTATCAGTAAAATTTACAAATCCATCGAATCCAAGATATGGTTGGTTATATATAGAATGATTTGAATATGATGGGAAACCAAATTCCAGAAATGCTGAATCACACATAATATCAAGAGATTTTATAAAACAATTACCTATAAAAAATGAGATATCATCCTCAGATTTTATATTTTTTATTATATTTTTAATGCGATTTAAGGAAGGATTAAAAAAGACATATTTAAATTCTTGAATATTAATTCCTTTTTTAAATCCAGTATTCAGAAAAGCACCTTTTATAGATATATTTAATTCATTTAAAAAATCTGCAATTGAATCAAGCATAAATGGTTCACCAAAATACAAAGCATTTTTTCCAGCTAAATTATTTAGAACAGGAAGTACCCTGCTCATACTATCAATTGCAAGTTGATTAAGGTTGGATATGTTTTTTCCTTTTCTAAGGACACTGCCCCATCTTAAAGAGTTATTAATTCCAAAGGGAAGTTTAAGATTAAAAACATTTGCTTTATATTTTTTCAATACTAGATCAGAAAAGGCGTAAAGATATGGGAGAACAATTAAGTTTTCTGATTCAATTATCTTTAGTGTTTCCTTAAAACTAGTACCTGATGGAAAAACATAAACATCATTAAAATCTAAAAAATTTAAAATTTTTTTTATCTCAGCAACATTAGCTATATTATCATATTCATTCCTATCAAATAATAATCCAAGAACAGATATAGTATTCTTTTTATTCTTAACATTTCCATTAATTTTTAAAAGATAATTTAATATAGACTCAAGAAAGGCAACATATCCATCAATCCAGTCTTCATCACAGCTTCTTGGTTCCACATAAATAATAGGAATATCAGATTTTATACTATTTATTATTCTAAGATAATCCACCCTTGCAATCCGTTGAAAAGGTAGGGGGGAAATAAATATAGCAGAGTATTTATTATAAGATAACTGTTCCTCTATTGAGAAAAGTAATCTTCTCTCTAAATCTTTTCCTGACAATGGGTCATTCATCGTATAAGTTATTCTATGTTCCTGCAAGGGGGAAAGAAGAGTAGAATATATATCATGATTCCCATATATATATTCCAGCCTTGGCATAATGCAGTTAGGACCATCTATTATAAGACATATATCATTAAAAGAATTTATTCCATCTATTACACCAAGTAAAAATGGCATTGATATAAAATTATCAAAATTATCTTTTAAGTTCTGCATATCTCCTGTAAAAATCCCATTCAGATATCTTTTTTATTTTTTCAACAGTTTTAAAAAAGCCATCAAAACCCATTTCATATATATCAGTAGAAAAACTATTCACTCCTATTTCCACCAGCCTTCTGTCATACCTGATATCAGAATAAACAACGGATATTGAATTATCTAAAATAAGTTTAAAAAGATTTTTTGGTTGACTAAATAAATAATAGTTTGCTTTTATATGATATTTACTCAGTATTTTTTTTATATTATTTTTTTCTTTTGGAGTTTTTGTATAACAAAAAATATTTAAATTAAAACCTGCTTCACTGATTAAATCGAAAAAAGGAATACTCTTATTAAAATTATTTACTATCATAAATTCCAGTTCGTTGATATCTATTACTATTCCAATTTTTATATTGTTATTTATTTCTTTAGTCTTTTTAAATTTGTATATTAGATCTTTACTAGGTCTTAAAATATCTTTTTTATTATTTAATTCACCAAGCGTTTTCAAAAAAATAAAAGTATTTTTAAATCCATAAGGTTCCTTTAATAAAACATATCTCTTTTTAAGTCTTTTAAAAGCACCCTCTAAAACACAATCTTTTTTAAATATTACCTGATATTTAGAGTCAGCAACTGCTCTATAAAAAAGAGCAGGTGAATCATCTTCTATAGAAATAGTGAAACTAACTTTTTTACTTAGATAATTATAAAATTTTTCATCCCTACTTAAATTAATAAAATTAAAATCATATTTTTTAGAGGAATTATTCTCAAATTGTTTAATTCTTTTTACTAAATAATCAATCCTTCTTTCAACCTTTTCATCAGACGTTTTTTCATTAAAGCTATTAAATTTTTCTAAATAGACATTATTGTACCCAGAAATAAAGCTTTTATCATTTGAAATTAAGAGAGGGGTGCAGCAATTATAAACCTCTATAAAAGAATCTGGTTTATATTTCAATATTCTATCAATGGTTTTTTTAAGTAAGGGGCCATCACCATATATTACATCACTCTCACTCATTTCATCATTAATAATATATGATAGAGATTTTGGAATGGATGGAATAGATTTCTCTTTAATATTTAAAAAGCCTAATTTTCCATTAACTTCTTCACTGAATTTACACTCACTATCTCCATGTTCAATAATAACAGTTCCTGGCGGGGTGAATAGAGAATCGAAACCAGAAGAAAATATAAATCTATGCCATTGTTTGCTATTAGATATTGGACGCACGGGAATGGTCTTTGAATTTGAAGAATCTTCTTTATCATGATTATAATCAAATTTTAAAAAATAATCCTTTATTTCATCATAAGCGTAATCAGAAAAATACTGTTTAATTTCAACAAGTTGTTCCGAATAAACTGATTTTTGTTGATGTGTGGCAGGATCAAGACATATAAACCAATCATTATAATCAATCAGACCCTTACTCTGGATAGCCGGAATAACAAGAAATCTTATCTTATTTCCATTAACAATTGCTTCCATAAGCAATTGCTCATTTAATAGAGCAATAAAATTAATTTTATACTTATTTTTAATTATTTTAAATGATTTTTTTTGATCTGTCTTTTTTAAATGTTTAGAAAGATTTATATTATTATTTTTATAATTAATTTCTTCTACCATTAATCTGTTAAATTCTGATGGTTTTAATGGTTTAAAATAAGAAAGATTTTTAAATGAACAAATTTTCTTATAAAGTTCTGCTATCTGAATCAAAAAATTACTTTTTCTATAGTTTGTAATAACAATTTTATTTTTGTCAGATAGCATCCTAACATTTATATCATAATATATTTTTGAAGCAATCTCCACATTACAGAAATTGGAAAAAAGTTCAATTTTCTTTAAATTTTCTTTTTCTTTTAAATTTGCGACTAAATATAAGTTTTTTATTCCATTTTCCCTATACTTATATGCCATCTCAACTAATCTGTTGGCAGCATAAAGTGATGCTATTTCATCTGATGTAACTATTAGCATTACGTCGGCAAAACCATTTCTAAGAGGACCTGCAAAGCCTCCACAAACTATATCCCCAAGCACATCAAAAATAACAAAATCATAGCTATCAACTATTTTGTATTTTGCTAACATATCCATCATTATTCCTATGCCAACTCCAGCACAACCAACACCTGGCTCTGGCCCACCGACCTCCATACAATCTACATTATTTAAGATTGGAGAATTATGTATCTGTGAAAGAATGTATTCTTTAGAACCATAGGGATTGATACCATCCATAAATGGGGAAATAGCTTCATCACCCATGAGCAGCTTTGTGCTATCCATTTTAGGATCACATCCAACCATTAAAACTTTTTTTCCGGCCATTGAAAGAAATGCAACAAAATTAGCTGCTATTGTTGTCTTTCCTATTCCACCTTTACCAAAAAAAGCTATTTTTATAGATTTCATTTAAAATAATTATACTAAATTTAATTGAATACTGCTGTTATTCTAAGACTTGGAATCCATTTTTCTATTTATATTTTTTTATTGATTAATTAAGATTTTTTTTGATATAATATTATAAAGAGAGGATTTTTATATTTATCATGGTGTCAGTATGGGAAAAATTAATAATACATGATCGCTTTGGAATGATAACTGTATAAAACCAATGATATTTATAAAAGTTATATTTAAAAATTAAAAATAAATAGAGTTCACTGAAAAATCCATTTGAGCTACGGATTATCGTTATTTAGTTATCTGGTTTTCTGGGAAAAAGGAGAAAGTTAGTTGTTTGTTATTTAATTATCTTAGTTATTTGGGAAGATATAGAGAAACTGTAACCACGGTCGGTTGATGGGATAACGAGCCACGATAAATCGGGGTAGCCAAAAGGTAATAAAAACTGCATAGAATTTGTCAACAATACTGAAAAAACTTGCAGTTTTAATGTTTTAAAGAACAATCTTTGATTGTTTAAAACTCAAACTCTTATAATTTTTCAGTGAACTCTAAATAGTTAATCAGGAGCAACTAATGAAAAAATATGCTTTAATTTTAGTAATCATTCTTATAGTAGTAAGCATTATTTATTATATTAACAAAAAAGATGATAGATCAATCACTGCGAACAATAAAATAACAACTGTGACTGAAAAACATAATCAAGATATAATGAACCCCAATCATTTGACAAATTCAGAAATAAATTATTCAGAAATAGCCAAAAATCAAATGGAAGAAATGATAAAGAACTCGTCAGGTTTATCAGGGATATCATCAAACTCTTATAATTCTTCATTGCCTCCTCAGTATGCTCAGATGATAAATTGCAATAAAAATGTGGATGATATAATAAGTGATTATGGAAAGATATGGGGTAATATTACGATAGGAAATATCAAGGATAAAAAAACAAAAACTTATACTTTTGCTAAAGAAGAACAGGACAATATTAATCAACTATTATTGAATTATCAGAGCTGTATATCATTTGTAAGAAATGATTCATCAGTATGTAATAAAATCCCATCATCAAAAGAGTGCAAAAAAATATTTGACAATCAGATAAGCTATTATCTTTTATTAGATTATATAAACGGTAAAAATAATAATATAGACAATTGTATTAATAATATTTCTAATTCTCCAGAAGCAGCACAGTTAATGGGATCACTTACTCTAGAGAAAGCATGCCAGATGATACATGGAGTTAAGGTAAAAAATGTGTGCGATAAAATAAATTCTGTAAACAACCTTGGTAAGAATATAGAGTTCTGCTATAAATTATTTTCAAAAGGTGATTCTTGCCAAGAAAATAATGAACAGTGTAACATATCAATTGCTTTTGCTAAATCCAATCCTGATTTATGTCCGAATAATAGTTGTAAAGCATTCATATCAAAAGATGAAAAGACATGTGACAATATGAAAGCTCAACTAATAATTACATACTGTAATTATTATAACAGTTTAATGAGCAGAAAAAAAGTTGATGAAGAAAAGACCAATATGAACGAGAAAATGAAAAAGAAAAACTCTAATGAGGAGAATGATGCGGAGGATAAATGAATGTTAAAAAGAATAAAGCCAGAAAACAACTAAAAACATTTATAACAAGTGAAGAAGGAAAGATTCTTGACAGCGATATTGTAAAGACTGCTATTGCGTTGGGTATAATAGGGGCTGTGAGCAGCAGCATCCCTGATAATTTATCAGCTCAAATTCATTCAAACTTTATGACCTCAAATGCACACTACAACCATATCTCACATGGCTCTCATGCTTCCCATGGTTCACATGGCTCTCATGGCTCTCATGGCTCTCACGGCTCTCACGGCTCTCATGGCTCTCATGGCTCTCACTCAAGGGGTGGGTGGTGTTAACAACAACTGATGATTGATGAGATACAAAAGATAAAGATTGCTTTAACATCAGGATGCACGTTGAAATGTGATCATTGCAATATAGATAAGGTTTCAGCATCCTCTATATCTATAGATTATGCATTAAAGACTGTTGATTTTATCCTTTCATCCAAAGGGAAGGACAAAAGGATTGAGATATACGGTGGAGAACCATTTACTGAGTTTGAAAAGCTAAAGATTTTGGTAAAATACATAAGACAAGAATCACAGATAAGAAACAAAACCACATCCATACACGTAGCTTCAAACGGGACAATAGTAAATGATAAAATATTAGACTGGCTTAAAAAAAATGATATTTTTTTGGCAATAAGTTTTTCAGGCAGCAGGAAGAGTCATAATTATAACAGAAAATTTCCAAATGCTAAAGGAAGCTATCAAATGGTTAAAGAAAATATAAAAAAAATATTAAACACAATCGGTAATAAAAGGCTTGTCTGTATATACTGCATACATCCTGAATTTTCATCAAGAATACTTGATGACTTTAAAAAGATTATTAATCTGGGGATAAGGATAGTGGATATAGAGTGTGTCTCAGGATGCATGTGGGGTGAAAATGATTACACAAATCTAATAAGTGGAATTAAAGAAATAAATAAATATATATTAAAATTAGCAGGACAAAAAAAATACATATTTCATGAGGTTTTTACCGAATATTTAAGAACAAAAAATTTATGTTTTCCAAATTGTCCCGGATATATGGATATAGAACTATATCCGGATGGAAACCTCGGTTTTTATCCTTACGCATTTATAAACTATAACAGATATAAAAATAAAATATCTATAGGAACAGCAAGAAAAGGAATAAACAAAAAATATTCAAAATGCAAATATAAATCTAAAAGATGTGATGATTGTGTTAAAAATTATTATACACTACAAGGCTTAGACGATGGGTCAAAGGCATATGAAATAAGAAATAAAATAATAATAAATTTTTTTAAAGAATTGGTCTCCATCTCTTCTAAAAACTGTTTGGCTAATAACTATTTTAAGCAGACAATAAAACTATCAAATTTTTTTTATGACAAATAATATTACAAAGACACAGTTGGATAATCTAAAATTTATAAAAAAGAATAACCCAAATATTTCTGAAGCTGATATATTAAAAAGGATAAAAAATATTGAATGGTCATTAAAACTTTTTCCACAGGTTTGTGAAGTTACAATAAACTATAATTGCAATAATAAATGTATATTCTGTTATTATGATGAAAAAACTTTAAATAAAAGCCCTCAGCCTTCACTCAAAAGCATATATAAGACTCTGTATCTGGCAAGAAAAAATGGAGCAAACCTTGCCAATATTGTAGGAGGTGAGCCAACGCTGAGAAAGGATCTAGGCAAAATAGCAAATTTTGCCAGAAAAATAGGCTATCCCTGCGTTAAGATATCAACAAATGGAAGGCTCTTATCAGATAAAAACCTTGTCAGATCACTTGTAGAAGATGGAATAAATATGTTTAATATATCCATACACTCATCAAATCCTGAGATTCATAATAAAATGGTCGGGATAAAAACTGCTTTCAGTGATGTTATGAAGGCCTGTGAAAATATTATAACAGCAGGTGCAGAGTTAGGATGTGATCACGTAATAAACAAATTGAATTATAAATTATTCCCTAAATTTATTGACTTAACTTATAATAAGTTAGGAATAAACTACTATAATGTAATATACATTCATTACGAGGGAATGGGATACGCAAATTTCAAGGAATTAAGTGTTTTATTAGATAAAACTGTAAAATATATAGAAGAGGGAGTAAATATTATAAAGAAAAGTAATTTTCCAGCTTTTTCAAGAATTCTGGTTAACTTTCCACCATGTTTTTTTCCATCATATATCAGTATATTAGCAGATTGGGAAAGAGAACCCCGCAAAAAAGAATTTTTACTAATTGATGATAAAACTGTTGATTTAAGTCATGTGAAAGATAAAGAAATTGGATATACAAAAAATTGTACTAAATGTCTCCTTTATAAAAAATGTAAGGGCTTTGATAAAAGTTATATTGAAAATATTAGCGACAATTTTAAACCTTTGAAGAAAATATATCCTCAAAGATTGAAAACAATATTTGATTATGAAAAAAATTGATTACAAAAATGTTATATCAAGAATTGATTCATTTAAGTTCATGTGCTATCCACCCCATTATCCAATAATAGATATATGGGGAAACAATAATAACAATGAAAAAATTAAAGAAAAGATTAAAAATTATTTTGAAAAAAAGCAGGAAAGAGAATTAGGAATATATATTAATGTCCCTTTCTGTAAAAGAAAGTGCAGCTTCTGTTTCCTTGATATAATGATATACAATCAGGAAGCGGAAAAGAGATTCTTATATGGAATAAAGAATGAGATTAAGCTATTGAATGAATTAAAAATAAAGAATCATATCTCCAATAGTTTATACTTAGGCGGAGGGACAATAAGTATATTAACTAATAATGGATTAAGAGAACTGTTTGAAACAATAAGAAACGGAATTAATTTTTCAAAAAATTTTCAATTTTCATTAGAGACATCCCCTGAGTTTATAACAGAGAAGAATGCTGAAATATTTTCTAGATACGGTGTTAACCTTGTTATGATGGGAATACAGAGTTTTAATGATGATAAAAATAAAAAATTTAATAGATTTCAAAAAAAAGAAAATATAGAAAAGGCAATCAGAATATTAAAAAACAAAAATATTTATGTAAATCTTGATATAATAACAGGACTTACTGGAACTGATGAAAAGGAATTTATAAAGGAGGTTATTTCTGCTGTGAATTTAACCCCTGACATGATACATCTCAATAAATTTAAACCAATATATGATGAAACAAAAAAAATGGAAATAGAAAAATTACAAAAAAAAGGATTGACGATATTAGCAAAGTCGGGATATAAAATACTTGATGAGGAATCAGGGGTTATTTCTCCGTTTGTAGGAAACACTCAGGGCGATATAAATTTTCAAACTGATGCAAGCATAATATCTATGGGACCCAATTCTATTGCCCATTTATACTCATCAATCAGATACAAGAATTATACTAACTTCAACAATTATCTTTTAAGGACTGAGAATAACACTTTACCGATAGAATCGTTTATAGAAGTAGATGAATATGATGAAGCAGTAAATTATTGTTTAAATAATATTCATAATAATGGTGTTGATCTGAATAAAATAAAAAAATTATTTACATCTAAAACATATAATAAAATTTTAAAAAAACTAAAAAAACTTTATGATAACAATTTTATCAAAAAACAAGATAATATATATAAAACAGATGGTGATTGGTTTGAAGTAACAAAGGGCTTATATAAAAATATTTATTTATCAAAGGAAGCTAAAAAAAATAATTTTTATGAAAAACATAACAACAATAGATGCAATAAAAAAGTATAACTGGCCATATTATAAAACAAAAGTTTGTGAGCTAACCTTAACATACAGATGTAATGCAAAATGTCTTTTCTGTTATACTCCCGAAGAAAACACGTCATTACATACAAAAAATGAAATAGATATCAAAATGGCTGGCAGATATATTCTTGATTCATATAAAAGTGGATCGAGAATCATTCAGATAATAGGTGGTGAACCGACAGTCTATCCTGAACTGGCTGAGATAATAAAAATTGCGAGCAGAATAGGGTATCCTGTTATACAGATAGTTACTAATGGCCAGATGCTAAAAGATTTTAATTATATCAGAATGCTTAAAGATGCTGGTTTAAACACAATTACATTTTCAATACATTCTGATAACAATAAGATTCATGACAAAATTGTTGGTATAAATGGGGCATTTAACAACATAATGATGGCTATATATAACGCAATAAAATTAGATATATATATTACAGTTGGAACTGCAATAAATGCTTTGAATTATAAAAGGATACCACATATCGCTAAATTTATTTATGAAAACTTTGGCATAGAAACATTTCATTTCATTGCATTACATTTTATAGGTAAAGCAGGTAAAAAATCTAAGGAGTTAAGAGTTAGTTATGATGAAACTCTCCCATATTTAAAAGAGGCATTGAATTATTTATCAACTAAAAAAATTCTTCCCATATCACCAATACTGAGCAATTATCAACCTTGTATATTACCCGGCTTTGAACATCTTATAACTGACTGGAAAATTCCATTCAATGATGATGATCTTTATCTACCCGAGACTATATATAAAGAAAAGATGTACACTATGATAACAAATACATTAAGAATGAAGGGGAATAATTGTAAAAAATGCTTATACTATAAAATTTGTGCTGGCTTTGAAAAAAAGTATTTTGAGACTTATGGTGATGAGGAATTTAAACCATTGAAAAGCATATCAAAACCATTTAAGATAGGAGTTTTTTATGAAAGATGAATTAGCGTTTGTATTATACAGTGGTGGTAAGGATTCTCATATTGCACTTTATAATGCTATAAAGGATGGATATGATGTAGTATTATTTCATGCAAATCCATCTGATATGAGTGCAGATATCTTTAGTTCTCCCTATGTTTCTGATATAGTAAAAAAACAGGCGAGTTTAATGGGAATACAATTATACGAATTAAAAATAAAAGGAATGATAGAAGAAGAAAATATTTTTTTAAAAATTATAAAATTACTTAAGTCTAAACATAAAAAAAATATTATATATTATGATTCATTCCAGTACTCAGCATCGATATCAGAAACAGACATAAAAAATATCAGAAAAATATCAGAGATCTTTAAGGCTAATGGGATACGAACCATCCCTTTCAGTAAAATCATAAAAGGGAATACGGTATATGATTCATTTAAAAGCTATTTAAAATCTGGAATCAAAGCAATAATAACAGGGGTTGAAAATGGCATATCCAGTGATTTTCTTGGCAAAGAGCTTGATGATGTATTTATAAAACATTTAAAAGAGCTGATTAAAAAAAATAATGGTATTGGAGGATATAATTATCAAACACTTGTAACATCATCTCCACTATTCAACGGATACAGTTTTAAGATAACACAATCCAAAATATTTTACAATCCGAAAAACAAGTCTGATATATTAAAAATAATTAAATGGAAATGTTATAAAAATAATGAAAGACAGACTGAGTAATAAAAAAGAAATACTATCGAGATATATAATAAATGATATATATCCTGAAGAACATATAATATCTTTAGGTAGAAAATGTAATTCTAATTGCATATACTGTATAAACAATGCTGGAAAAGATTCCACAGAGATGTTGGATCTAAAAACCGGTAAAAAAATAATTGACTTTATATTTACGATTCCAAAAGATTATTATTATATTGAATTTACTGGCGGTGAACCATTTGAAAACTTTGATGTTTTGTTTAAACTTACTGATTATGCAAAAAATAAGGCCTTTTTACTAAATAAAGATATTCATTTTTCAGTTGTATCAAATCTGATTGATTTAAAACCAGAATATATTAAGTTTATAATAAGAAATAATATAACAATATGCACATCATTGGATGGACCAAAGCAGCTACATAATAAAACAAGGAAAAGCCCATACTACAAAGATACATATTCAAATACACTTAAAAATCTAAAAAAAATTATATACTACTCAAAAAAAGGAGTTATAGAAACACCAAATATAATAACCACTGTCACAAAATACTCTCTTGCTTATCCCAAAGAAATAGTAGATGAATATATAAAACTAAATATTTCAAGAATTCAATTAGGATTTTTAGAACCATTGGGAAGGGCAGAGAATCTCTGGAAGAGTATAGGTTATACATACAAAGATTATCTTGACTTCTATTTCAAGGCTATAGACTATATCATATATTTAAATATTAAAAAAGAAATTCCTGTATATGAAAAAGGATTGCTGTTATTACTAAGATCTGTTTTAACACAAAACAACTCGAGACACAGGGCTATTGATATAGCCAACAGGCTTGCTTATGACTGTAAAGGAAACATCTATCCATCCGATGAGACAAGGATAATAGGTGAAGAAAAAGATTTTACTTTTAAGATTTTAAATGTAGAAAATAATAATTTTAATAGTTTTATACATAACAAAAAAACTATATTATTTTTGATATCAAACTTCCAGGAATTGATAAATCCACTCTGTTCAAAGTGCCCTTATTCTTTTTATTGTAAAATAACGACACATTATTCTTATATATGCTCAGGAAGAATATTTGGAAATATGATAGACAGTGAAAGATGTCAACTATTTAATAAAATATTTGAATTTATATTTAAAAAATTAGAGGATAAAGAGATAAGGAAACTGTTTAATATTTGGATAGAACTCTATCCATAATTTTGCTAAAATGTAATAATAATGAAAATTCAGTTAGGAATTGGAAGTAAAAAAGATTTATTGGAATTTATAAATAAAGGGGTGGATGAGTTTTATATAGGGATTGAAAACATTCCTGGCCACCTTTACGGTTCAAATCATATAGCCAATCTTCGTGAGGTATTAGAAATAATTGATATAGTTCACTCAAATAAAAAAAAGTTGTTTGTTGTGGCAAATGAGGTAAGGGGTGACCTGTTTAACAAAACAATAAAAACAATAGATGAATTAGTCCATAATCAAATTGATGGCATAATAGTAAGAGATATAGCTGTTTTAGAAACATTAAAAAAGAAAAATATTAAAATCTATTTAATACTGAGCAGTCTGGCACTTTGTTTTAATAAGGATTGTTTGAAGTTTTATAAAGGACTTGGAATCAACAGGATAGCTTTACCTGAGCATATAACATATCAAGAAGCAGAACCAATTATAAACAATAAAATCGGTATTGATACAGAGATGTTTCTCACAGCAAGAGAATTTTGCCTTGTTTTAAATGGGTTCTGTTATCTCAAGTCTTTTACTGATAGCTGTATATGCAGGAATGCATTTATATCAGACGATAATAAAATATTTACTCTGCCAAGATTTGCTGTTAGTGAACATTTTAAAAATATATATAATTTTCATAGAAGTGGATGTAAAACAATAAAGATAGGAAGAGGACCAAGGGATTTTTCTAATTTTGCACTCAACGAAACACTTTTTATATCTAAGCTTCTGGAATCAAATCTTAGAGTGGATGAGTTTATAAAAAAGGCAGTTGATATTCATTTAAAATTTACGAGGTTACTTTTAGAATGGCAAAAAAGATTGAAAAAGCAATAATTTTAAATACAAAAAAAATTAGTTATCAAAAAGAAATAAATAGATTTGATATCGTATATATCGGAAGCTTCTTTTGTGAAAACTTAATACCAGATATTACAGAGATTGATAATATATTCCAATCAGGAGTTAGAAGGGTTGCTATTCAAACATCTTTCTTTACTCAGGATAATATTGAAAATTTTAAAAACAAATTAGCAGAGATATTTTATAGTTTTAGTAATATAGAGTTATCAATAAATGATTTAGGACTTCTTGATTTTTTAAACAAAAATTATCCAAAAGTTAAAAAAGGAATAGGCATACCTCTTTCATATGATTTTATGAGAATGAATAGCAAGTCATTAAATAAATTTATGAATAAAAACAATTTAGAAAGAATTGAAACAGATGAAGATTATTTAATAAAAAACTTTAAAGAAAGGGATTTTCTAATATCATATCACTTTCCATTAAAGTTTATTGGTGTGAGCAGATTCTGTCCATTCACAAGAAAGATAGTAGGAAAATGTAGTTATGAATGCATAAATGATATTAAAAAATTAAAAATAAAAGATACCGATAAGAAAATGATATTATGGCAAAACGCTTATTTTGATAAAAAGGAAAAGATCGGTTCTACAGATTTTAATAGATTAGTCATTTTTTCAATATGAAGACTAAAAACTTAAGATATTCTTACAACTTAAACATTTCTTTACTGGTCAATCCGCCTGAAAAAGAGTTTATATTTAGCTATGATATCAATTCTCAAAAAAAGATATACATTCAAGATGATGGATACTCATATTTTTCTGACCTAAACGATAAACAGGAATATGGCTTTTTTCTAAATCAGTCATACCTGATGATAAAGAATAACCCAGAAATAAAAGATAGTAGGGATATATTAAAAATTAGTATAAAAACATCAGAAGAAGAAATCGTTATTAAAAGAATAGAAAAATTAAAGAGCTCAAATATAAATTATGATCTGTGGATAGAATTTGAGAACAATGAATACTACGATTTTGACAGTAAAGAAAATGATAAAAAATTTATAGAAGCACTATTTGCTAATTTAGGAATTAAAAGTATGCTTGATATAAAAATAAAAGATAATAAAATGTTTCTTAAATATTCATCGTTAAAAAAATTTAAATATGAACTTTTTCAAAAAATAATTAATCCAAATTTTATTGCAAATTTTTATCTTACATATATGAGATTTATACTAAAAGAGTTAAAAAACATTAAAGATAAAAACAATGATCGTGAATATATAAGGCAGCTGAATTTTAACTTAGCCATTTACAATTTCATATATACAAGAATAGATAGCTATAAGACAGAAACTATCTTAAAAGAGTTCAATATTGAAAGACAAAATATTTTTCGTATTATAGACAATAATAAGAAACTAAAAGATTTTTTTTTAAACAATGATAAAATTACATTAAGAATAAATGAATATTTAAAACTTTTGACAGAAAAAATCGTTTTAAAGAATAAATCCAATAAGTTTATTAGAAAGGTTATAAGAAATAAAATTGATGTAAATTTTTCTATAAGAGGTGAGTTTTTATTAAACAAGGATATTGAAGGAGTTGTAAAAGTGATTGATAATCCTGATGACCTAAAAAACATAAACAAAGATGAGATACTGGTTATGAGCTATCCTGATATAGATAGCCCTTATATAGTAAAAAAAATAAATGGCATAATAAGCGAAAGTGGTGGGTTTACAAACGAGGCAGCTATGAGCTGTATAAAATTTAAAAAGCTATTCGTTAGCGGGGTAACAGGTTGTAAAAATGTCTTTAGCAATGGAGAGAAAATAAAAACAATTAATGGATTGATATATAAAATATGAAAAGGAAACTTGATATAAAGATTACTTTTAAATGTAATAATCACTGTTCATTCTGTGCTCAAGGAAATAAAAGAACTATTATAAAGCCTGTAAGCAAGGAAGAAATAATAAAAAATCTTAGTGAGGCTAAAAGTAAATATAAAACAGATGAGGTGGTTTTTACAGGCGGGGAACCTACACTTCATAAGGATATAATAGAACTGATAAAGAAAGCAAAAAAATTGGGATATAAAACAATACAGCTCCAAACGAATGGCAGAACTATTTCTTCAACTGATTTTATTAAAAAAATAAGCGATGCTGGAATAACAGAGATAGGCCCTGCACTGCATGGCTCAAAGCCAGAGATACATGATAAACTTACCAATTCTAAGGGAAGTTTTGCTCAAACCGTTAAAGGTATAATTAATGCAAAAAAATTAGGACTTTATGTTTTAACCAACACTGTTATAACATCTCTAAATTATAAGGATTTGGAAAATATTGCAAGGCTATTAATATATTTGAAGGTTGATCAGTTTCAATTAGCATTTGTCCACATAATAGGCACTGCATGGGAAAATAGAAAATGGATAGTCCCTAAAAAATCAGATGCTATGCCATATATAAAAAAGGCACTTGATCTTGGAATAAATAGTGGAACCCCATGCTACACAGAGGCTATACCATATTGCTTGATGAAAGGATATGAAGACTGCGTAGCTGAGAGGATCATTCCTGATGGACCAGTTGTTGATGCTGAAGTGTTTGTGAAAAACTATGGGAAATATAGAAGGGATGAGGGAAAGATTAAAAGAAAAGAATGTGAAAGATGTATATATTTTAAGATATGCGAGGGACCATGGCGAGAGTATCCTAAGATATATGGTTGGGAAGAGTTTAAACCAGTAATAAAACAGAGTGGGGAAAATGGAAGTCATTAATTTCTATATTGAAAAAATTACAAAGAAAAAATATTTTATATCAAATGATAGTGGGAAAAATCTTGTAATTGATGAACTTGAACTAAAAAAAATCATAAATAAAAAAATAGATACTGATGGAAAACTATACAAAAAATTATTAAATAATAACTTTATAATAGTAGATAAGGATATAAAAAATTTTATACTGGATTTTAAGAAATTATCAAAATATAGATTTTCTACAACATCACTTCATATAATAGTTTTGACTTTAAAATGCAATCATTTTTGTAGATATTGTAGAGCAACAGGATTTAACCAAGACGGAACAATGACATTAGCAACAGCAAAAAAGGCAATAGACTTTATATTTGATACACCTAACCATAGTATAACAATAGAATTTCAGGGTGGTGAAGCTCTTTTAAACTGGGACGTTTTAAAGAATTCAATTGATTACATAAAAGAAAAAAATAAGAAATACAAAAAGGATTTACAGGTTGCTGTGGTCACAAATTTAAGTATTATGGACGATGAAAAGCTCAAATTTATGATTAAAAATAACATATCAATATGCACTTCACTTGATGGGCCTGAGTTTATTCACAATAAAAACAGAGTTTATTATAATGACTCATCATATAAAAAGGTCGTTTATTGGTTAAAAAAGATAAAATTTATTACAGAAAAAATAAATAACAATAGGAAAGATTCTCTTCCATCAGCACTCATGACAACCACGAAACTATCACTAAAATACCCAGAAAAGATAATTGATGAATACAGAAATTTAGGACTTGGTGGAATTTTTTTAAGGCCGTTATCCCCTATAGGATATGCTAAAGGTGTATGGAATGATATAGGATATAATGCAAATGATTTTTTAAATTTTTACAAAAAGGCAATTGATTATATACTTAAAATAAACAAGAAAGAACTGTTTGTTGAAAGAAATGCTGCCATAAAGCTTAAAAAAATACTTTTTCAAGAGGATCCTAATTATTTAGATTTAAGAAGCCCGTGTGGGGCGTCAACAGGACAGTTAGCATATAATTATAATGGTGATATATATACCTGTGATGAGGGAAGGATGATTGCGACATCCGATGATTTTTCATTTAAGGTTGGAAATGTTTATAGTTCAAGATACTTTGATGTTATAACCTCAAAGCCAACAAAAAGCTGTATCATCTCATCATGTCTTGATAATAATATAAACTGTTATAAATGTGCTTTTAAGCCATACTGCGGTATATGTCCAGTCTTTAATTATGAGGTTTCGGGCAAAACCTACTCATCAATTAAAACAAATTACTGGTGTGATATTGAAAAAGGAATATTTAAAATACTTATTAATAAGCTTATGAAAAATGAAAATTATAATATATTTTTAAGGTGGTTTGATGCCTGATATATGTTTATGGAACAAATGTAACAATAGGTGTATAATGTGTACTAATTCTGAGGAGTTTAGCAACTCAAATTCAGTTGGTAATTATGACCTGAAAACTCAGATAAAAAAATTTGAGATGTTTCTTAATGGTAAGAAAGTTTTTAAAGGTGGTAGTGGTTATAACAGCTATATAAACATCACAGGGGGAGAGCCAACCATACATCCATGTTTTTTTGAGTTGATTGGTTATATAAGAAAACGTGCTCCTGATATGCCTATAACACTACTTACAAATGCAAGAATGTTTTCCAAAATAGCTTTTACCCAAAAATTTATAAAACTTGCGAAATTACCTTTCACTGTGGCAATAAATTTTCCATCTTATAAAAAATCAACCTTTGAAAAAATAACAAATATAAAAGGAAGCTATAAAGAAACATTAAAAGGAATTGACAATCTATTTAAAATATTTAATGGTAGAATAGAGTTTAGAATAGTTATTCATAAATTAAACATATATGAACTAAAAAAAACAGTTGAATTTTTATTGAAAAGATATAAAAATTATTATAATTTTTATATCGTTATAATACATTATGAGATTGAAGGGATGAGTGATATAAATAATAAACTGATTGAACTAAAGATTAAAGATTCTGCCAAATATATTAATAATAATTTAAAGTATTTAATAAAAAAATCTAATGTAGAAATAAGGTTGTATCATTATCCACTATGTTTATTAAATAAAGATTTAAGAAAACACGCATGGATAACTCTGCCATCATATGATAGAATATATACAAAAAAATGTAAAAGATGTAGTTTAAGAGATAAATGTCTTGGATTAATGAAAAGCTACTATAAGAGATATAATGATTATGAGATCAAACCCCTATAATTTAACCATCATATTATCATACATAACCACAATTATGTATTTAATATGGTCAATATCTATTGTTAAAGAGGATATGGAAACAGGAAAGATAAAAAACATTAAAATAATGCAAGGAATAAAAATTATAGGGATTATTATTTTTGTTCATATTATTAACACTGTATCCGGAAATTTAGGGTACTCAAAAAGTTATATGAATTTGTCGTTTTATAAATTTTATTTTATTAACATTTTATACTCTTTGATATCATCATACATACTGTGGTATGGTGAGATATGGCCGGCAGGAGATGCAAAATTTTTTATTATAAGTTTATTGTTTATACCATTATGTAAATACGATATATACGGATTTCCATCATATCTTTGGTTGATATCAATGATAAACATATTTATAATAGCTGCAGTTTATTCAATATATAACTATTTGAAAGATAATTTTTCTAATATAAAAAACGAACAGATTGCTTTCAAGGAAATAAAAGACTTTCATACAGATAGGATTAAAAATAAAAATATATTAAATATTAATAATATGTTTAAAATTTTTTCAATATTCTCTATATTTCTTGGAAAACAGTTTTTAAATATGATAATGTTCAGATATATATTTAACATATTTCACCGAACTGATATTTTCTTTTTTATACTTTTTTTTCTCTGGCCAAAGATTTCAAAATTTTTAAACACAAAGATATGGAGATACACGCTTGCTACAATCTATATCATTATAATAATATACAGTCTGTATATGACAGATATATCATCTTATTTTATTAAAAAAATATTTTTAACATCCATTTCAAACACAGTTATGTTCGGTGGAATATTTTTTATAGCTAAAGTAATATTTGAATATATACTTGAGAAACATAATACCTATTATGCTGGAACAGATGAGATAAAAGAGGGGATGATTTTATCATCAAAGGAACTTGAAATAGCTAAAAAAAATGAATTATTCAAGGGAATGTTTGATGATGCCTTTAAGGATGGTTTAACAAAAGAACAGGCTGAGGTTTTAAAAGAGTGGTTAAAAAACCATCCTTATAAAAATGCAAAATTAGAGTTTGTTAAAGCTAAACCATTTGCATTATCAATATTTATAGGTATTATTTTCTGCCTTGTTTTCAGTAAAAATATAATGCTTTATTTAAAGAATCTTATAAAATGAAAAAAATAAAAAAAATAGTTATATTCTTAGGATATAAATGCAATAATAACTGTTTGTTCTGTATAAATGCAGATAAGAGAAGTTATAAAAATAAAAACACAGATGAGGTTATAAAAGAAATATATAAGGCAAAAAAAGAAAATGCTGATATTATAGAATTTATCGGGGGTGAAGCAACAATAAGAGATGATTTTTTAAGAATTATAAAAACAGCAAAAAACATTGGAATAAAAGATATTGTAATTGCTACCAATGGAAGGATGTTCAGTAATTTGGAATTTGCTAAAAAAGCTGTTGATAATGGACTAAGTGCAATAATATTTTCCATTCATGGTCATAACGCAAAAGCACACGACGCTCTTACTCAGTCTTTGGGATCATTTGAACAACTCGTTGAGGGAATAAAAAATTTAAGAAGTTTAGGATTTGATAATATAAACGGCAATACTACTGTTGTAAAGCAAAATTACAGACATATTCCTGATATAGCTAATCTATATGTCAAATATAATGTAAGGAATGTAGAGTATATATTTGTAGATCCATGTTATGGTGGAGCATATAATAATTTTCATAAATTAGTTCCAAAAATTTCATTGGCATCAAAATTTATGAAAAAAGCATTAGACATAGGAAACAAATACGAATATCATCAATGGAAGGTAAGATATGTTCCATTATGTTATTTTAAAGATTATTTAGATCAGATAAGCGAGATAAATGAAAGGATTCTATTTGATACTAAGCACTGGGCACCAGATTTTATAGACAATGACGTAATAAGAGGAAGGACAGTCTATGCGAGAATAAAAACAAAAAGATGTAAAGGATGTAAATTGTATGATATATGTGAAGGAATATGGAAGGAATATATAAAACATTACGGCGACAAAGAACTGAAAAAAGTGATATAGAAAAACTTGTTGTATATCCAACATTTTTCTGTAATCTTAACTGTTCATACTGCTTTTATCATAAAAAAAATAATAAAATGATATCTTTAAAAGATTTTAGAAAAGCTTTTTTAAGATTTATAAGAATTTCTAAAAATCCAGAATTAGTTTTTTTAGGAGGGGAACCAACAACACATAGAAACTTAATTGATATTATGGATGAGGCTAAAAGAATAAATAAAGATATACCTATCACACTTTTTACTAATGGAACACTAATTAATAAAAAATTGGCAGATTATATAATAAATAATAAAATAAATCTTGTGATAAGTCTTGATGGAAATAGATTAGTAAATGATAGCCAAAGAAAATTTTTTAAAACCCCAGATTCAGTTTATGATAGGGTAATTTTAAACCTAAAAAGATATGATTTAATTAAATTAACAACCGTTAACATAGTAGTAACAAAAAAAACTTTAACCACTTTAAATAAGAATATAAACCATTTAAATGCTCTTGGCTTTAATTCAATCGGCTTTAATATTGACTATTCAGATAATTGGCAAACAAAGGATAAGGCGAAATTAAAAAAACAGGTTAATCTTATATTTTTAGACTATTTTAAAAAAATAAAGAATAAAGAAAAGTTATATAGATTTTCAAATATATATGAAATATTTGATTTCATAAAGGATGGAAAAATACCAGAATGTAGAAACCTTATTCTCCTCCCAGATGGAAGGTTTTGTCTCTGTGATAAAATAGCGACAATAGATAAAAAAATTAAGGAAAAATTTATCATAAAAACTGATATAATTGGCGAGAGAAATAAGTTTTTTAATGGTATAAAAAAAATGGGTTTAGAGGATAATCAACTTTTTTGTAAAATAGGCTTATACCTTTATTTTAGATACTTTAAAAATTTAAAGGATAAGAAATTAGATAAAAAACTTAATAATATATTTGATATACAAAAAATATTAAAGGATGAAACTATAAGATATATAAAAGTACTTATTAAAAATAAAGATTTTTGTGAAATACATAAAATATGAAAACTAATCAATGTTATGAGATATTATTAAACTATACTTGTAATGCCAGATGTCTGTTCTGCTCTCAGGGAGATTTTGATAAGTCTAAAAATGCAAGTTTTGATAGTATAATAAAGGAAATATATAAAGCCAAGAAAAATGGATATCAAAAATTGGGGCTTAGTGGAGGGGAACCAACTGTAAGGAATGACCTGATAGAAATAATAAAAGCAGCAGCTAAAATAGGTTTCAATTTTATAAGAATACAAACGAATGGTATAAAGCTAAGCAATTTTGATTATGCCAAAAAATTAAAAGAGGCTGGCCTTAGGTTCTGTAAGTTCTCATTTGTTTCTGATGATCCAAAGATCTATGACAAACTTGTTTCTATAAATGGGGCATATGAAAGATCAATTAAAGCCATAGAGAACATGATAAGGCTTAAGGTTAGAACAGGAAACAATATTTTAATTAATAAATATAATTATAATAAACTTGATAGATTAATAAACTTTTTACTAAACAAGGGCATTTCAAATTTTGTAATAATTTATCCAATATATACAGGCAATATGTATTTAAACAAGAGCTTAGGAGTATCGCTTGAGAGATGTTCTCCACATTTTATAAAGGCTGTAAAATTATTGGAAGATAAAGGACTTGGGGAGGAAATACTCTTTCTAAATGTCCCACCATGTTTTCTTGGTGAATATTATCAAAAAGCTATAGGGCTTGATCCATTTAATACAGTCGTAGCATCTCCAGATGGGGATGTAATAAATTTAGATGAAAGCTCTGATTCAAACAAGATAAAGGGCAAGGTATGTAATAAATGTATAATGAATAAAAGGTGTAGAGGGGTGGATAAAAATTATATTGATATATTTGGATGGAAGGGATTTAAATCTATAAAAAAGGAAATAACAAAATACAAGCCAGTAAAAAAAGAATACCTTACTGATAATGAAAAATGTCTTATTGAAATATTAAAGATAGAAAATAATATTCCAATTGAAAAGATAATAAAATTATCTAAAAAGATACCGCTATGTTATGATTGTCAGGATGGTAACAATATAATTAATGCAGCAAACAAACTTGCAAACAAAAATGTGATAAGTATGGAATTTAAAAAAGGTAAATATTATTTCAGTTTATTAAAAGACACGATATGATGAATATACTAATTGGTATAAATAACTTAAAAGAGGCTATGGAATTCAAAAATGATATACAGGAATTTTATTTTGGACTTGGAGAAATATCAAACCACAGAAAATGGTATAAGAATTTAAATTTAAATTCAATGAATGAAGCCAGAGAGATAATAAAATTCGCCAATAGTTTCAATAAAAAAATATATCTTGCTGTCAACGAAATATATGAAGAAAAAGAGTTTAATTCATTACTAAAAATTGTGAAAGATTTGTTAGAAAATGGATTAGGCGGTTTGATAGTGAGAGATATAAGACTTCTTAATATTTTTAAGGGAAAAACTTTTTTGATTCTTTCCACGACAGCCACAACCTTTAATTCTCAATCAGTAAATTTTTACAAACAACTTGGAGCTGAAAGGATAACTCTGCCATGTCATCTAATGCCATCAGAAGCAAAAGAAATTATAGCGGCAAATAATAATAAGATTGATTTTGAAATATTTTATTTTCCACATGAATTTTGTAGAAATATAGATGGAATATGTTTATATCATACATTTAGAAGCAACATAACAGCTGGAAACTGTAAATACCCTTTAGTAGCAAAAGAAAAAAGGTTTATTATGCCATTACCTGACATTACATCAAGAGAAAATTTTATTAAAGAATATAAAAAGTTAGGTGTAAAATATTTAAAAATACCGAGGGATGGTGAAATAAAGGGAAAAAAAGAAATAATAAAAAAAATAAAGAATTTAACAAGATAATAAAAAATTATGGAAAAAGCTATAGTGGTAAGCTCATATAAAAACCTATTAGAAGAAATGGATGGATATGATATTATATATCTTGGTGATGAGTTCTGTCCAAATTTTATAACTTTAGATGATTTATTAAAACTTAAAAATATTCGCAAAAAAAAAGTATTTTTAACCCCAATGGTTACTGACAGAGAGATACAAAAAATAATATCAATATTAGATTTTAATAAAAAAAATATTTTATTTGATGAGATTACCATAAATGATATCGGATTGTTGAAGTATATATATGATAACAAAATAGATATAAAGATAAATATTGGAAGAATACTTCTTTTGAGCCTTTCTTCTTCCATAACGTCAAATTATTTTATTAATATGTTTAAAAAATTAAACATATCATCGTTTGAAATAGATTCTGCCGATCATTTAAAATATATAAACAATCTTAAAAATAAGATATCACTTCACACGCCATACAGATATATTACAATGACAAGGTTCTGTCCTTCCGCTAAAAACAGGTGGATAAAAGATTGTAGGAACAGATGCAGTAAAAGATATATGCTATTACAATCCAAGCTTTTTGGTAATATTTTTATAAATGGAAATGCTTATTTTTACAGGGATGAACCATTATTAACGGATACACGTATCACAAGGATCATAGAAAGTAAATAGGATTCACTGAAAAACTTTATTCAAAATATATTTCAAGTATATCTCCTTCTTTTGTTACCGAAAAGTTTGTTATTTTCTTATCAATTAATAGTCCCCTATATTGATCATTCAGCAATTTATCAATATATAATAAATCTACAGGTTTTTTAAACATTATATATGATTTCTCATGCTCTGAGATCTTTTGATGCCCATAAATTCTATTAAGCCTTATTACGGAATTAACTTTTTTCAAACCAATCATATTTATTCCTTTTTTTTCATAATTATAAAAATAATCTATACCATATGATCTTAATGGATATCTGTTGTATATCTTATAATTTAATGCTTTTTTATTATAAAACACATCGACAGCAAACATATCTATATTTTTAAAAAGTTTATTTAATTTTTTTATATCTTTGAATTCTATTATATTAGCTAATTTTTTTATATTTTCTAAGTTCATTTTATCAAAAACAACATAAAATGTTGATTTTAAATAAATCATTTTATGTAGATCCCATTCAAGGCTTATAATTGTTCGAGGATAAAACTCAAAATTATTTCCCAAAAATGATATTATATCTGAAATAATTTTTATATTTTTGATATAAAAATAGTTTGTTTTTTTTAAAATTTCTAAAAATCTCTTTGCATATATATAACCAGCATATTTTCTTTTAATAGGGGTAAGTGCATCTTTAAACATAAAATAATGTATAAATCTGGCATTATTTTCTTTTTTCTTTAATACAATACTGGTCTCATATCTTTCAGATAAGATATAATCTTTTTTTATATCAGTTTTACATAAATCCATAAGATTCAAGCATTTTTGGTTAAAGATATTATTTTTATCGGATAAGGCATGTAAATAATTCTTGATTTGAATTAAGTCCATATAAATATTTTATATAATATTTAAATGAGTTATGTTTACTTATCCTGAAAATAAAAAGATATTGGTATTATCCACACCAGCGACCTTTGTATCAGAAATGGCGTTATGTAATCTGTCTCAAGTTCCTGTAAACATACTCAAGATAATAAGTTTTTTAAAATCAAGAAATAATTACGTCTTATATATAAATCTTCATTACGGAGATTTAGAAACCCAACCTGATATACTATCAAGCAACTGGAAGAAAAAGCCAGCATCAATAGAGGGGAATGCAGAGCTTGATATGAATATAGGAGGGAGATCTCCCGAATGGTTAAAGAACAAACTAAATACTATTGATTTCAAACCTGATTATTTATGGATAAGCTGTTCATTCAGTTTTGACTATGATCTCGTTGAAGAATACTTAACTATTATAAAGGAAAGATTTCCTTATATAAAGGTTGTGCTTGGTGGAGATTTTGTAAGGTCTGCACCATTTTTGGGAAAAAAGCTTAAAGCTGATTATACATTTACTGGTAGAATAGTAGAAGCAGATACGATGAAACCTGATTTTAGTGTAAGTGATTACTGGTCATATGGGCTTTTTTCACTTCATATTGGCTGCAAATATAACTGTAGCTTTTGCAATATCTCAAAGGATAGCCCTGTTTCATTCAACGTCGATGATGTTATATCATATATGAGGGAATTTTATCATACTTATAAACCAAAAAAGTTTTGGAACTGGGATCCGAATATACTGATATTCCCTGAAAATTTTGAGCTTTTCCTTGATAAATACTTCAAATATTTTAATGATACACCAGTTTCGTTTGGCAAGGGGTTTCAATCAAATCTTATACAGAAAATAAATCTGAAGAAATATGACAAGGACAGTATAAAGCTATTATCTACCACAATACCCATAGAATCATCAGACATAAACTCATATACAAAGATGAAAAAACCATACAGCGTTATATCAATGATAAAATCAACAAATTATTTGATGTCATTTAATTTTGATTTATCAAAATCTCACGGAACATTCCTTCTTGGCTATCCTGATGATAACTTGGGTTCAATATTCAGAGCTTTTTTAATTTCTCTTAAAATGGGCATACAGCCAACTCCTTTTCCTGTATTTCTTTTTCCCAACACACCTGATTTTAAAAAATATGGAAAACTGATTAAAGGTAAAGATCTATCTCTTCTTCACGGGGAACTCTTTCCGCTAATACCTTATAAAGAATTAAACAAATATATAAACCTATTAAAATTCCTTAAATCCAATAATTTTGTTGAGGTCAAAAACAATCTTAATCTTTTAACCCCTGAACTCAAGGGCATTTTTTATGATGAGATTAAAAATATTGATAGATTCATAGAAAACTGTTTGAATGCTAAAAATGATAACATAGAAGAACTCAAAAAAATTGAAGATTCTATTAAAAGTAAGAAATTAAACAGAAAATCAAAACAGCTTCTTGTTATAAATTCAAATGCAAGGTTATCAGACAGCTCTGGGAAAAAACTGATGGATTATTTTATATCGCTCTATTCAAAAAAGAATAAGCATTCAGTTATAAAAAAAATTAATCTTATAAACGAAAATTTGAGATTTATGGATGAGGAGATGATTGATTTTATATACAAAAGAAATAAAAAACTATCAAAGAAAAACAAAGAAATATTCGATTATATAAATAAAAATATTGAAATAATAAATGCATCAACTGATGTATTGTTTCTCGTTCCAATGTACACATTAAACATACCATCACTGCTCAAGTGTTATTTAGAGCAGATAGCATCATTATCATGGTACTATTATGACAAAAGAATGTTTGATGAAAAAAATGTATATATAATAGTTACAAGAGGGGGAAACTATCCACAGGATGGGATACCATACCAAAAAGGATATCCTTTCATAAACTCCCAGGATATAACACTTACTGCCATTATGGATTTCCTCGGATTATCAAAAAAACCATTGTTTATAACAGCTGAAAGACTTGATAATCCAAATGAGATAAACTCAAGCATATCAAATGCTATGAAAATTATCAGTAAAATATTATTTTAAAAGAGTTATGTTTACTTATCCTGAAAATAAAAAGATATTGGTATTATCCACACCAGCGACCTTCGTGTCAGAAACTGTGCTATGTAATCTTTATCAAGTTCCTGTAAACATACTCAAGATGATAAGTTTTTTGAAATCAAGAAATAATCATGTTTCATATATAAACCTTCATTCAGGTGACATAGAACTTACCCAACCTGATATACTATCAAGCAACTGGAAGAAAAAGCCAGCATCAATAGAGGGGAATGCAGAGCTTGATATGAATATAGGAGGGAGATCTCCCGAATGGTTAAAGAACAAACTAAATACTATTGATTTCAAACCTGATTATTTATGGATAAGCTGTTCATTCAGTTTTGACTATGATCTCGTTGAAGAATACTTAACTATTATAAAGGAAAGATTTCCTTATATAAAGGTTGTGCTTGGTGGAGATTTTGTAAGGTCTGCACCATTTTTGGGAAAAAAGCTTAAAGCTGATTATACATTTACTGGTAGAATAGTAGAAGCAGATACGATGAAACCTGATTTTAGTGTAAGTGATTACTGGTCATATGGGCTTTTTTCACTTCATATTGGCTGCAAATATAACTGTAGCTTTTGCAATATCTCAAAGGATAGCCCTGTTTCATTCAACGTCGATGATGTTATATCATATATGAGGGAATTTTATCATACTTATAAACCAAAAAAGTTTTGGAACTGGGATCCGAATATACTGATATTCCCTGAAAATTTTGAGCTTTTCCTTGATAAATACTTCAAATATTTTAATGATACACCAGTTTCGTTTGGCAAGGGGTTTCAATCAAATCTTATACAGAAAATAAATCTGAAGAAATATGACAAGGACAGTATAAAGCTATTATCTACCACAATACCCATAGAATCATCAGACATAAACTCATATACAAAGATGAAAAAACCATACAGCGTTATATCAATGATAAAATCAACAAATTATTTGATGTCATTTAATTTTGATTTATCAAAATCTCACGGAACATTCCTTCTTGGCTATCCTGATGATAACTTGGGTTCAATATTCAGAGCTTTTTTAATTTCTCTTAAAATGGGCATACAGCCAACTCCTTTTCCTGTATTTCTTTTTCCCAACACACCTGATTTTAAAAAATATGGAAAACTGATTAAAGGTAAAGATCTATCTCTTCTTCACGGGGAACTCTTTCCGCTAATACCTTATAAAGAATTAAACAAATATATAAACCTATTAAAATTCCTTAAATCCAATAATTTTGTTGAGGTCAAAAACAATCTTAATCTTTTAACCCCTGAACTCAAGGGCATTTTTTATGATGAGATTAAAAATATTGATAGATTCATAGAAAACTGTTTGAATGCTAAAAATGATAACATAGAAGAACTCAAAAAAATTGAAGATTCTATTAAAAGTAAGAAATTAAACAGAAAATCAAAACAGCTTCTTGTTATAAATTCAAATGCAAGGTTATCAGACAGCTCTGGGAAAAAACTGATGGATTATTTTATATCGCTCTATTCAAAAAAGAATAAGCATTCAGTTATAAAAAAAATTAATCTTATAAACGAAAATTTGAGATTTATGGATGAGGAGATGATTGATTTTATATACAAAAGAAATAAAAAACTATCAAAGAAAAACAAAGAAATATTCGATTATATAAATAAAAATATTGAAATAATAAATGCATCAACTGATGTATTGTTTCTCGTTCCAATGTACACATTAAACATACCATCACTGCTCAAGTGTTATTTAGAGCAGATAGCATCATTATCATGGTACTATTATGACAAAAGAATGTTTGATGAAAAAAATGTATATATAATAGTTACAAGAGGGGGAAACTATCCACAGGATGGGATACCATACCAAAAAGGATATCCTTTCATAAACTCCCAGGATATAACACTTACTGCCATTATGGATTTCCTCGGATTATCAAAAAAACCATTGTTTATAACAGCTGAAAGACTTGATAATCCAAATGAGATAAACTCAAGCATATCAAATGCTATGAAAATTATCAGTAAAATAATTAAGGTCTAACACAAAAGACGGTTCTGTTAATATTTAATAAAGTCTTTTTATCAAAAAGTATTGTACTCTTGTTTTCAATAAAAGTTGAGTTTTGAGATACTATCAAATCTTCCTTGATTTTTCCTGTTTTTACTATGTAATCCGAGTATATGCATTCATTTCTGCATATAATACTTTTAACAGAATGATCAAGAGATATATCATCTAATCCTATAAGACATGTTCTCGTAGTGCTCAACAAAACATAAGGATAATATATATTAAATTTTATATCAAAATTGTTTAAATTTATTGAGATTGATTTATTAGAAAACAAGAAATTAGATACCTCAAAAGTATTAATATCAATATCATTCAAAATTTTTAATGACTCAGGATCATTAACTTCAATATGATTTTTTTTAATTGTGAAAAACAGTTTTGAAAGATGTCTTCCGATATTCAGCCGACATCTTATGTCCAGTTCTTTAACAAGCATAAGAGCTCCAAAATCATTTAATGTTATCTCAAAATCATCATATTTTTTTAGATTTGTAAATAAGGATTTTAATTCCTTTAATCCTTTATCCGTAATTATTGGAGTAAGAATACAAATCTTCTTACCAAAACTAAATACCTTATCTAATTTTTTTTCATAAACTGGTATAAGATTTTCACAAAATTCAGTACCAAAATAAATACAATCATATAACGCTATCTTTTTTTTATCTATATCCCTTACATCTATTTTAATCGCATTTTCCATAAAATTTTATATATCTATCTTTAAAAAAAACTCTCTCGCTTTTTCAGTATCATCATACTTATTTAAAAGTTTTTCTATTAGATTTATTACTTTTTTCATCATCTTAACACTGTGTATTCTTTTTTCAGTGGGATCTGTACGTGTCCCATATTTTAAATAATCTATACCCAAAACATAATAATCAAAAAAACTTGCCCTATTAAGGACTCGTGGAGATCCACCGAAAGAAACCCTATACGATACCCTGCTCATAAGTTCTTTTGGAATTGACATTCTTTTAGCGATATTAAAGGGTTGTATTTTAGCAGGTTTTAAGCCCAAACCAGCCCTGCATAATCCATCTTCACTTTTAACAATCCTTTTTAAATATGCATCTGTATGCATCATACAAAAACCGTTTATATATGGGCATCCAAAAAATTTATAAAAGAATATTTCTGTTTCTATATTATTTTTTTTAGCAAAATTAATAATATTTTTGGCCTCTAAAGCAGATAACTGATTGGGAAGTATTACCCTTGAAATTTTAAAGCTGTCATAAAAAAACTTTAATGAATTCAAATTAAACACAGGATTTAATGAACTAAGATGAACTGGAATATTATTAAATTCACTCTTAATTCTCTTCAATAGACCAATATCAGAAACAATTATGCCATCAATTCCAAAATTGATGATCTTTCTAATGTTAGCTATTATAGTTAGAAACGTATTAGTACTATCTGACAGATTTATTTCATTTGCTGCAAGATGCACCTTCATTTTCAAATTATGAGATAATTTAATAAGCTTTCTTACATCAATTAAGTTATAAAACATCCCAGTATTGGCATAATTTGGAATAGCATTATACGCAAAATAGATCTCATCAGCCCCAGCCTTTTTAAGTTCTATAAGTTCATCCAATCTTGTTATACAGCTTAATATCTTCATTTTAAAATCTCTCTGGTTTAATACTGTTTAAAGTTAATTCAGAAGTTTTTATTTCACTATCTCCATATATAACCAAATAATCATTCCTTGCACCAGAGCATCCTTTCTCTAAACTACATCCTAAACATTTATTAATCTTTGCTTTTCCTTCAACACCCCTTTCCAGAACATTATCACCCCTTTTATACCTGTGGAACTCAAACGAAAACCCCTCAACCCCTTTTAAAACACATAAAGGCATATTTTGAACTACAGCTTTAATATTATAAAGTTTAGACTTTAATAAAGCAAGCTTGATAAAGGGATAGACATCACTATATTTAGGAACAATCTTTTTGCTATTATTAACACGCCCCTTATTCCTTACAAACACAAAATTTATTAAAAATATCTCAGGATAATTATTATTAACCCAATCAACAAAATCACCTAAATATTTATAATTTTCCTGATTTATTATATGAAATATTCTGACCTTATTTAATGCCTTATATTTTTTAAGATTATTTAAACCTTGAACTGCCATCTTATATTTAACGCTTCTTGTAAGACTATTATAAACGCTTTCAATGTGTGAGGGAAGGTTAATTACAAAGAATTCTACTTCACTGATTAATTTCTTACAAAGTTTTTCATCCGATAAATTTATGCCATTTGTAGAAATCATTATATGTCTAACCTTGTTTTCTTTAAGCTTATATATTAAATCTAATATATCAGGATTTGTTAATGGTTCACCTTGTCCCTCAAGGCTAACAGCATCATAATTACCTTGCTTAACTTCTTTTATTATATTTTTTATATCAGCCTTTTTACCTATTGGTGGATTATGACAGTACTTACAATAAAGATTGCAGGTAAATGATGCATCTGCAATACATAACTGATTACTTATCCATTTTTTTTTCATATTTAAAATTCATTCTTTCAATTATAGATTCAAGCTGATACTCATCTTTAACCGGCTTTAACTCAGATGAACCGTATAATTTAACATAATCTTTTCTTGGTCCTGAACATATTTTTTTTAAGCCACAATTATTACATACAGATTTTTTTTGTTTTTCTTTATTCCATCTATTTTTTAAATAAAGCAGATTAAACACATCAATATTTAATTCTTCAAAGCCAGACATAAAACAAAGTGGAATTCCATCAGAAATTACCTTTAAATCAAGCTTTTTAGCTTCGTTCAATCCAGCAATCAAAAATTTATTAATTTCACTTAATCTGGGCACAAGATATAACCTGTTTTTCACACGACCCTTCACTTTAATCATATTAATTTCAGTATAAAATATATCTCCAAAATTTGTTTTTATAAATTTAAAATAATCCTTAAGAGAAACATAATTGAGTTTGTTTAAAACCATTGTAATTCTTAATCTATTACCACCAACTATTTTTATAATATTTTTAATGGAATTTACTGTTTTTGTATAATCACAGCTATCAGTGAGCAAATTATATATCCTTTCTATATGGCTGGGAAAGTTTATATTAAATACATTTACCCCTGCATCAAGTAAAGCCCTGACCACATCTTCTCTATCCAGTGAAAAGCCATTTGTAACTAACATTATTTCTCTAATTCGATTTTTTTTAGCAATCCTAACCCATTTTATTAAATCCCTTGAAAGAGTTGGTTCTCCACCCTCAAAACTTATTGTATCAGTATAATTTTTTACAATTATTTTTTTTTCTTCATCAGATTGAATAGGCTCTTTATCTTTCCTTGAGCAAAATATACACTTATGATTACAGATATTTGTTAAAATTATAACAGGCTCAATATTCATTTATCAATTAATTATATCAAATTTAGTATAATAAGTTTAGAAGGAGAATTTATGAAAAATATTATAGATGAAAGGATAATAAAAGAATTAGTTAAAAAATATCAAAAGGATATAATAAATTTTGCTCTAAACATAATAAGGACTCAGAGCTTTTCAACAAAGGAGGGAAAGCTTGTTGAGCTCATAAAAAAAGAGATGATAAAATGTAAATTTGATAGGATTAAGATAGATGCTATGGGAAATATACTGGGTTTCATAGGAAATGGTAAAACAAAAATTATGATAGATGCTCATATAGATACTGTTGGTATAGGTGATATAAAAGAGTGGAGGATAGATCCATTTAAGGGAATAATAAAAAATAATAAGATTTTGGGAAGGGGTGCAACCGATCAAAAGCTTTCAATGGCTGCGATGGTTTATGCTGGTAAAATAATAAAAGAATTAGGGCTTGGTAAGGATTATACTTTTATTGCTGTTGGCTCGGTTCAGGAGGAGGACTGCGATGGACTTTGTCTGATGCATATCATAACAAAAGAAAAAATAAAACCTGATTATGTTGTTTTAACAGAACCAACAAACCTTTCAGTTTACAGAGGGCATCGTGGAAGAATGGAAATAAAGGTAAGTGTTAAGGGAAAGTCATGTCATGCATCGGCACCTGAAAGAGGTGATAACGCAGTGGTCAAGATGTCATCCATAGTTCAGGAGATAACAGAACTAAATAATAATCTCAAAAATGATGATTTTTTAGGGAAAGGAACTGTAGCCGTAACATATATTGAATCTAAAACTCCATCGCTAAATGCTGTTCCCGATGAAGCAACAGTATATTTAGATAGAAGACTTACCAATGGTGAGGATAAAAAGCTTGCAGTATCCCAGATAAAAAATTTACCTTCTGTTAAAAAATATAATGCTAAGGTTGAAATATTAAATTATGAAGCAACAAGCTGGACAGGCCTTGATGTTGCTCAGGAAAAATATTTTCCAACATGGGTTCTGCCTGAGGAACACAAACTTGTTCAGTCTGGAATAAAGGCAGCTGAGATAGCACTTGGGAAAAAGCCTGTTGTTGATAAATGGGTGTTTTCCACAAACGGTGTTGCAACCGCAGGAAGATTGAAGATACCAACAATAGGATTTGGACCCGGCAATGAGATATATGCACATACAGTAAATGAACAGATGCCTATTGATGATCTTCTTAAAGCAACGGTGTTTTATTCAACTGTTGGAAGTTTTATAACAGAAAAAGGAAAATGATATGAGAATAAAATATCTGATACCAATCATTCTAATGCTTACAGCATGTTCCAAACCAGTAACTCAAAACAAATCTGAGCCATCAGATCAAAAAATTATATCGTCAGAAGCAGGAGGAGTAAATATGGAAAAACTTTTAAACCCATCATTATGTAATGAACAAGCCCCTGATAATTTTAAGGTAAGATTTAATACGACAAAGGGTGATTTTGTTGTCGAGGTCAAAAGGGAATGGTCACCAAAGGGAGCTGATAGATTCTATAACCTTGTAAAAAATGGATTTTATAATGATGCTGCGTTTTTTAGGGTTATACCAGGATTTGTAGCACAGTTTGGAATAAATGCTAAACCAGAGATATCTGCTAAATGGCAGGGTGCTCGGATATCAGATGACCCTGTAAAACTTTCAAACATCGAAGGAACTCTTTCATTTGCTACATCAGGTCCTAATACCAGAACGACACAACTTTTTATAAATTACAGTGATAACTCAAGACTTGATTCTATGGGATTTTCTCCATTTGGAAAGGTTGTAGAAGGGATGGATATGGTAAAAAAATTGTATGCTGAATATGGTGAGGGGGAACCATACGGTAATGGTCCATCACAATCAAGGATACAGAGCGAAGGAAACAACTACTTAAAAACAGAATTTCCAAAACTTGATTATATAATAGCAACAGAAATATTATAAATAAAGATTAAAATTTTTTTTTATATAATTCTACTTATGAGTACATTTTTGCGTTACATTATACTTAATAACACCATTTTAAATTATATTATTTCCATAATAACTTTTTTTATAATAACTGAGCTGCTTTATTATTTCAAGTCAAAGGGAATAGAAAGAATAGAGAAGATATCATCCAGAACAAACACTACACTTGATGACCTTTTTGTAGAGATAATAAAAGGTATAAAATGGTTTGAATATCAATATCTTGCATTTTATATAGCTACGAGGCATCTTGTAATAAACACAAAATTAGATACTCTCATATATTGGATACTGCTTATTATAATCACATTCAGGATAACAGCATCGATTGAAAAAATAATTGATTTCTGGCTGAACGATATTTCAGGAAAAGATTATCAGAGATCTATGGGAGCTGTAAAGGTAGGGTTTAGAATTTTTTTATGGATAATCGCAATACTCTTTTTGCTTCACAACGCAAATGTTAAAATAGGATCACTTTTAGCAGGTCTCGGTATAGGTGGTGTAGCATTAGCTCTTGCTGCTCAAACAATATTTGGCGATATGTTCAACTTCTTTGTTATAGTTCTTGATAAGCCATTTAAAATAGGTGATTTTATAGTTCTCCCATCCCAAAATCTCTCAGGAACAGTGGAAGAAATAGGTCTTAAATCTACAAAGATAAGAACATTAAGTGGTGAGCTATTAATAATGACAAACTCTAAAATAATGTCTGAAATAATACAGAACTTCTCAGACATGAAAGAAAGGCGTGTTTTGACAACTATAACGGTTGAATATGCAACTCCGCTTGAAAAATTAAAGATAATACCAAATATAATAAAGGAATCAGTTAATAAATTTAAGGATACTAAATTTGACAGGGCAAATTTAATAAAATTTAACAACTATTCAATAGATTTTGAGTTTGTTTATTATATTCTCTCACCTGATTATAACTATTATATGAGTCTGCATGAAAACATATTGAATGATATTGTAAAATCATTTAAGAATAATGATATTAAATTTTCATATCCGACATATAAAGTTTATCTTGCAAAATAAAACATGTAATGCAAGAATATAAAAGTAATATAATAAAGGTCAGATATAAAGCTGATTGCTGTTAGAAACAGATTTCTTTTAAATTCTTACTTCCGATTTCTGACATCTGACTTCTGTTTTATAGGAGGTATTATGATTAAATTATGTATGTTTATAATGATGTTTGGAGGATTGTTAAACTCACAAACGAATGTTATATCTACTGTTAATGGTGAAAAGATAACGATGGATGAAATAAAGAACAGGATGACATTAAATTATTTTGCCAAAACACTTGATGAAGCAATAGGTGATAAGCTTATAATTCAAGAAGCAAAAAAAAGAAACATATCGGTTTCAAAGGATGAACTTAATAAGGCTATAAACCAGATAAAACAGAGATTTACAAAGGAAGATGATTTTAAGAAAGAGCTTAAAAGAATTGGCATATCAGAAAAAGATTATTACTCCATGATAGAAACCAATCTGCTCATAGAAAAAGCAATAATCACTATACTCAATATAAACCCTACTGATGAAGATGCTAAAAAATATTATGACTCAAATCCATCTCAGTTTGATATACCAGAAGCTCTAAAAATAAGACAAATATATGTAAACACTGAGCAGGAAGCAAAGGATATATTAATTGCTCTTGATGCCGGTGCGAGCTTTGAAAGATTAGCAGAGATCAAGTCTGCTGATGAAAGGCTAAGGCAGTCAAAGGGTGATATAGGTTTTATTTCAAAAGGAATGCTTCTTCCTGATATAGAAAATGAAATATTTTTAACTCCTATTGGTAAATATACAAAACCAGTCAAGACAGGCAATGGATATTCAATATTTAAAGTGGAAGAAAAGAGAGAACAAAACAAATTAAAATTTGAAGACGTCAAGGAAAAGATAAAAGAGCTGATCAAATCATCACAGATACAAAATGGAAGACAACAGCTCATAAATCAGTTAAGAGAAAAGGCAACGATAAAATAATATAAAAGAATAAATATTTTTCTTGATTTTAAAAAATAAAAAATGTTATACTTAATTGATATGAGAAATAAACTGCTAATTTTAATGGTGTTTTTATTTGCCGTTCCTTCAATCTACGGAGCTAACAAAACCTCAAAAAATGAGCTTCAAAAATTAGAGATAAAAAATTTTGAGGTTTTAGATTTTCCGAGCGATCGAGGGGATTCCGTAATAGTTGTATGGGATAAAGAAAATAGTGGTATGAACTATGAGCTTTATCTCTCAACCAATCAGACCAACTGGGTAAAGTTTAAGGAGATAAAATCTGAGGATAAGCCTGAGCCAATATCTCTTCCTTTTTGGGTTTGGAAAAATACTGAGAACAGGTTTGCTTTTCCAGTAAATTTGGTTAAAGTGTTTGGATTAGAAGAAGACAAATATTTTAATGAGGATATAAAGAATATCAATCTTTATGCAAAGATCAAGTCGGTATCAAAGAATAAGAGTTTTGAATCACAGATAGTGAATGGAAAACCTCATGGGAACTGGTTCAGAAAAGAGAGAATAAATAACTTTGTTCTTGTATTGCTCATAACTGTAATATTTTTTGTTGTGGTATCACACGCAAAGAAAAGAGATCTTTTTATAAGAAAGATACCAGGTCTTGATGCCATTGATGAGGCAGTCGGAAGGGCAACAGAGATGGGAAAACCTGTGATATATGTTCCTGGAATTGGTGGGATGTCAAGCATATCCACCATAGCATCAGTTTTCATCTTGGGTGAGGTTTCAAAAAAAATAGCACAGTATGACTCGGCTATAAAAGTTCCACACTACGATCCGATAGTTTATACCGTTGCAAAAGAAACGGTTAAACAATCATATATTGAGGCTGAAAGACCTGATTCTTACAGAGATGATATAAATGTATACGTGACAAGTGATCAGTTTGCTTATGCAGCTGCAATAGACGGAATGATAACCAGAGAAAAACCAGCAGCATGCTTTTATATGGGATATTTTATGGCTGAATCACTACTTCTTGCTGAGGTCGGAGCATCAAGCGGGGCAATACAGATAGCAGGTACAGATGTTGATCATCAGCTTCCTTTCTTCGTAACAGCATGTGATTATACGTTGATAGGAGAGGAACTCTATGCTGCAGGAGCGTATATATCAAAGGAACCAATGCTTGTAAGCGCCTTAAAGGTTCAGGATTTTGGTAAACTGCTCTTTATAACTCTTGCAACTGTTCTTTCAATAACTTTCCTCATAATGTCAAAAACAGGAAATGTTGATATGATAGGAAAAATACTTGATATACTGAGGGTAAAATAATATGAACATATTCAAAAAATATATACCACTTGCACTTGTCTTTGTGTTTGGCATAGTAACACTTGCTTCTTACTATGTTCCGCACAGAGTATCAGAAAGCTATATGGAGCAGATAAGCGTATGGGAAAATATTGTGTTTGCTTTCTCACTTTTTTTAGGAGCTATAAGCTTGCTTTACAGCCACTATAATAAAATAGTTAAAAAGGTTGATGGCTGGGGATACAGCCTTTTTGTTTATTTAGGATTTATAGTAATGATAGTTCTTGCAATAGTAGCTCATGGAAAAATATCTGATGAAGGACAGATGACATCGCTTGGCTGGGGATTCAATTATATATACAATCCCTTGAGCGCAACAATGTTTTCAGTTCTTGCGTTTTATATAATATCGACCGCATACAGATCTTTCAGGATAAAATCATCATCAGCGTTTTTGCTGTTTATTGCTGGACTTATACTTATGTTAGGAAATATACCCCTCGGTGATCTGATATGGGATAAGTTGTTGGGATGGACTCATACATCGATAGCATCCATAAAAGACTGGGTTATGAATGTTCCATCTACAGCAGGTAAAAGAGGAATACTAATAGGTGTTTCTGTTGGCGCAGCAGTAACATCTTTAAAGATAATATTTGGTATAGAACGCGGTTATATGGGAAAGGATTAAGGAGTAAATAAATGAAAGACACACTCAATAAAATATTAAAGATAGACAGGAGATGGTTATTTCTCTTATTATCTCTTTCAATACTCATACCTATAATAAAGCCTATAGGTATCTCATCTTCATCCATATCATCATCGGTTCAGAATATGTATGACTTTGTTGAAAAAATACCAGCTGGTTCTACAGTTTTTTTGGGTATTGATTATGATCCATCAACTGCCCCAGAGCTTCATCCACAAGCCACAGCAGTTATGAAACATCTTTTTAAGAAGGATATAAAGGTTGTTATACTCACCTTTATAGCAGGATCTGGTGGACTTGTTGATGAACTTATAAGAACAATCCCTCCACAGTATGGCAAGGTTTATGGTAAGGATTATGTTGTTCTTCCATATATGCCAAACCACACAGCAGTGCTTACTCAGATGGCTTCTGATATGTATGCAATATATGACAAGGATATAAACAATAAACCACTCAAAGATTACGAGATGATGAAAAACATAAAAAACTATAAAGATTTTGCAGCATCAATAGATATAACAGGAACTGCATTGTTAGACGGGGCATGGCTACCACTTGTTGGTGATAAATACAACCTTCCAATACTCGGAGGGGTTACAGCAATAAGTCAGGTTGGACTTGGACCATATCTGCAGAAAAAGCAAATAAAAGGTCTTATAGGTGGAATGAAGGGTGCATCTGAGTATGAAAGACTTACGAATGAACAGGCTAAAGCTACAAGCGGTATAGATGCATTGAATATTGCACATCTTCTTGTTATATTTTTTATAATATTTTCAAATATTATTCTTCTTGTACTTAAGTTTATTTAAAAGGAGAGATTTATGGAATTATCTTTAGTTTTAGGAGCATGGGTTGCTGCGGGAATGACGCTCTTTATATTTTCATTTCTATACAAGGATAATCCGTTCTACAGGGCTGCTGAGCATCTGTATGTCGGAGTAGGAATGGCGTGGTTTATACAGCTATACACATACTCTGTTATAATACCAAAGGTTTACAAACCACTTGTTGACACGATAAAGGCAGGAGATTGGGTTAATATGTGGCTTGTTTTAATACCTACAGTTTTAGGCCTTTCACTGATAACTCAGTTCATACCAAAGATATCATGGATATCAAGATATGGTTTTACATTTCTTATGGGCTACGGTGCGGGACTTATACTTCCAGCAGGACTTGCAACTGATTTTATGAACCAGATAGTTGGAACCATCGAACCATTTGCAAACTTTTTTTCTCTTTCTGCGGGAGCAATGATAAACGCTATAATAATACTAATAGGTACTCTATCAGTTTTATTTTACTTTTTCTTTTCAGTTGAACACAAGGGGGCCATTAAAAAGGTATCAGCCTTTGGAGTTTATTTTCTTATGATATACTTTGGAGCATCATTTGGCAACACTGTTATGGCAAGATTTTCACTTCTTTATGGCAGGTTTGATACACTCGTAAAATACTCTAAAGGGGAGTATTTTTATGCCACAAACTGGATTATATTAGGACTTCTTATATACTTTATCTGTGAAAAAATATTTTTTAAAGCAGTAAAACTTAAGAAAACTTGAAAAAATGTATAGAAAATAAATATTTGAAAGATAAAATTTAGCTTGTAGTGTTTTTTTTGTGTGATTTTTAAAGATTTGGAATAAATATCAAAAGGAACATAGCTCTTAGTAGATAGCTTAAATGAGTATTGGGAAAAGGGCTTGCAAGATATTTTTAAAAAGGGGGAGGGATTATGGGAAGAAATCTCTTAATTTTATCTTTTATTTTCTTCTTTTTTACTTCATGCTCAAAAGATCTAAGGAAAGATACTCCACCAATTGAAGATGTCTTGCATCATGGTCCATTAGCCAGAATAATGGTTTATTCGGGCAATGTGGCTCTTGGTCAAACAGGAGCTTTGGCAAATGGACTATCCATCGGAATAGGTGGAACAGCAATTCTAAGTGCTCAGGGAAAAGATTCAAACAATAGATCAATAAAAATAAAACCAAAATGGACAGCAAGTAAATCTGAAATAATAGAAATAGATCCAACTGAAGGAGATATAGTTTCTGTTAAGGGTATAAGGGAAGGAACATCGGAAATAGTGGTTGAATATAAAGGGGTTAAAACAACTGTGGAATATATCTGGGTGAAGTAATGAAATTTGAAGCAGAATATTCTTTATATTTAAATAATGAAAAAATTGAAGAAGATTCATCTGTTATTTTGTTCGGAGAAGAATCATTGAGTATATTCCCTAAAACTAAACAAGCTCTATCTATACACTGGCAGGAGATAACTACTATTTTTTATGAAAATTATAAAGTTTATATTACTCTAATATGTGGTAAGGTTATTGAAATAAAATCATTAGGATATAAATTTGAAGATTTTATACGACTTGCCTCTAAATTCAGAAATGAAAGACTTATAAAAATTGATATGGTTGATGAACCACTGAAAAAGTCTATAACTGAAGCATCTATTTCCTATTATTCAATGGATAAATCATTCAAAGATAAGGCTGAATTGCATATATATGAAACTTCTCTTGTTGTTTTTCCAGACACTCATAACTTTATTAGATTACCATTAAAATTTATAGATAAAATAAAGGAGGGTGATTATTCAATTGAAATAACAATAGAGAATGGAGAGAGACTTGAAATATCAGAGTTAGGGAAAAACTTTGATCATTTCAAAGAAAGTCTTCATACCCAGATAAATTTACTTGATATAATGGTTCAAAATATTATTTCAAGTTTTATGCCACAGGCGGACTCATTTTCAATCAGAACTGCCTCAAAAAAAATTAACGAGGGGAAACTTATTAAAATATCTGAAATAGAAAAATCTCTTCCGGAATTCTTTACTAATCTTGAAAAAAGAATATGCTCCAATGAAACAGACACAAAAGAATTTCAATATTTATTTTCTATATCTGAAAAGGATAAAATATCTTTTGGAATAAAGAAAGGATTGATGGGGAAAATGAGCGGAGACTGTTTTATATTTCTCTTTTTTATAAAAACTAATGAAAATCTGTTGGCGGTTTTTGAATCATTTTCAATTGATACTAAAAGTAAAAATGAAACTGATAATCGCGCTTCTTATTTTTACAGGTGTAACACATCCTTTGATGATTTTTTATCTTTTTTTAATACAGCCATGACAGATATCAATTTCAGAAGAATGCCAATATTAATTTCAGATGAGAAATTAGGAGACCCGAGATATCAGATATATAACTCTGCTATATACCGAATACCAAACTTAAAAAAATTAAGAGAATTATATATTGGCAGGGTCATACACAGTAATTTTGAATCATGGTCAAATGATATAAATGAACTTATAAAATTTGCTGGACAAAATCTTATGACAGGAAAAAGATGGACAAAAAATATTGAAATAGAAAATGAGGAGGAAATATGCCAGGATACAAACACCCATGCCGATACTGCAACAAATTGATACCTTCTGATTCAAGGATATGTCCTTTGTGTGGCAAAAATAATCCTCTTGGGCCATTAAGATGCCCCAAATGTCAGGACCCCATTGAAAAAGGATGGAAAAATTGTCCCAATTGTGGTTTGGCATTGGAAATAGAATGTCCAGCATGTGGAAAAATTACTTTTTTTTCTGATTATTGTGACCATTGTGGAAAAAGAATAATCGTTGTCTGTCCAAATCCAAAATGCAAAACAGAACAACCCCCAATAGGAAATAAATGCATTAAGTGTGGATCTGAACTTAAAATAAAAAAATAGGAGGAGTTATGGCACTACAACCATTCACAAGCAATTTCGCTGACAACAGTACGGAATCTGGTTTTCAATTCACCTTTTACTGCGATATTTGCAGGGAAGGCTATAAAACAAAATTTATAGAATCCAAAACCTATAAAAAGGGGAAACTATTCAAGGGAATTGGAGGGCTTTTGAGTGCAGCAGCTCAATTTACAGGAAAATATAATATGGGATATGGAGCCGAACGAGCCGCAGATATAATAGGAGAAAAATTTAAAGGGATGTCGCCAGAGTGGCATAAAGAGCATGATGAAGCCTTTGAGCTTGCACAAAATGAGGCAAAAGAGCATTTTAAAAGATGCCCAAAATGTTCGCATTATGTCTGTGAAAATTGCTGGAATGAGCAAGAAGGACTATGTATAAAGGATGCTCCGAGAGCCAATGTAGAAATAGCGGCAGCAAAGGCAAAGAAGATGGTAACGGATATAAATGCAGCAGCTCAAGACACTCCTGTTTTTACAGGCAAAATAGAAAGCAAACAAACCATCTGTCCTCAATGTGGAAAACCTGCTGGCGAGGGTAAATTCTGTAATAATTGTGGCGCATCGCTTGCTATGATTAAATGTCCAAAATGTGGAGCACAAAATCCAGCAGGAACTAAATTCTGTGGTGAATGTGGAAATAAAATGCAATAAAGGAAGATAATATGGTTTGACTGAACTAATGTCATTTCATCCTTTTTTGTCCATTAACACCTTAAAGGCCAAAAGTGAAAAAAGATTATTTTTATGATAAAAAGGTATATGACAATAATATGTTTATCTTTATTTATAGGTAATAGTTTTTGCTATTCTGCGGAAAAAGATGCAATATACAAAAACATAGATAAATGCGTTGAAAAATCTTATGAAGTATACAATTCCACATGGGCGACACCGCTTTTAAAACATAATATAAAAAATAGAATAAAATATCTTGAGTGGAAGAAAGGACATATTAAGTCAAAATCAGTAAAAAAATCTTCAAACAGCAATTATTTCTACTGCTGGCAGTTTATATTATATAACTATGCCTGAACCTTCTGTTGATGTATATGATAGTTTTATCAATGGGACAGGTGATTTATATCTACTGGAAGATGTAGA
>Ga0302250_1000099_pt1 | contig 129567 bp, 119 predicted proteins | sample AAG_RA_Asp_MG_FD_193536 | JGI IMG/M metagenome (GOLD analysis project Ga0302250, IMG submission 193536) | Enriched activated sludge microbial communities from anaerobic digester in WTTP, New Holstein, Wisconsin, United States - AAG_RA_Asp | ecosystem: Engineered > Bioreactor > Anaerobic >... | reverse complement strand
GCCTTTGCAGAAACGGGTTTTTGAATTACTCAAGATCCCGTTGTCGTTGTAGCCAGAACAGCTACAGTCGGAATTAACCGACTGTCAAGGGTAAAAACCGTTTTTCTACGCTGGAAGTATGGACTAAATAACTAATTTGCTTTTCTGTCTTCTGCCCTCTGTTTTCTGACTTCTGTTTCTATTAAACAACCAGACAACTAAATAACAATAAGCTGTAGCTCAAATATACTCATTTATTCTGTTCATTTACCTTTAAAACAAATGCATAGTTGAATGCGATGTCTTTTAAATAATTGTATCTTCCACTCTTTCCTGAATGACCGCTTGACATGTCAGTTTTAAGAAGTATTACAGAGTTGCATGTATTGTTATCCCTGAGTTTGGCAGTCCATTTTGCAGGTTCCCAATACTGAACCTGAGAATCATAATATCCAGATGTGATGAGCATATTTGGATAACATTTTTTTTCTACGTTATCATATGGAGAATAAGATTTTATATAATCATAATATTCCTTTATATTCGGGTTACCCCACTCATCATACTCTCCTGTCGTCAGTGGAATTGTTTCATCAAGCATCGTTGTAAGGACATCTACAAATGGGACCTCTGCTATGATCCCTTTGTAAAGCTCAGGTGCCATATTGGATATAGCACCCATCAAAAGTCCACCTGCTGAACCACCCTCAGCATATATACCACTTTTTCCATAACCCATATCAATAAGCCCCTTTGTTATGTCAATAAAATCATAGAATGTGTTTCTCTTTTTAAGCTGTCTTCCATCCTCATACCATTTTCTACCAAGCTCGCTTCCACCCTTTATATGAGCAATGGCATAAGCAAACCCTCTATCAACAAGCGAAAATATGGTTGAATTAAAATCAGGTTCTATTGAGTAACCGTAAGAACCATAGCCATATATATAGAGTTTATCAGGCCTTATACCTTTTTTATAAACTATGCTCACAGGAACATTTATGCCATCTCTTACAGGTATCCATAATCTTTGTGTCTCATAATCAGATTGATTATAGTTGGGAACCTCTTTCTTTTTTAAAAGCAGAGATTTTTTATCTGAAAAATTATAGTCATAAACAGATGGTGGATTTATCATAGATTCATAGTTATATCTGAAAAGATCTGTATTATATTCCAGATTTTCACCGGGATAGGCACTGTAAACACTATCAGGAAATTTTATATAGTCAAATGAATTATCTGCTCTGTTGATTATCCTAAAATTTATAAGTCCGTTCTGCCTTTCAATCACAACCACCCTGTTTTTAAAGACATCAAAATCTTCAATAAGAACATCATCCCTAGTTTCTAAAAGATCTTTCCACAGCGATTTGTCGGAATAATTTTCATTTTTTATTATATAAGACAGCTTAAAATTTTTAGCATTATCATTGTTCCTTATATAAAACCTATCATCAGCATCATCAATATGATATTCTAATCCTTTTTCCCTTGCCCTAAAAATCTTGAAATCATCAGCTGAATCTGCAGATGCATATCTTATCTCTGTTGTCAGTGTTGATTCTACATTAATAAAAATATATTTTTCTGAGTTTGACTTATCAATAGAAACAGAAAAAGTTTCATCATCTTCGTAATAAACCTTTTTATGCTCTCCTGTCAGGATATTAAACCTCCAGACTTCCTGCCATCTGAGTGTTTCGCTATCTTGCTTTACATAATAAACTGTTTTGGAGTCATTTGCCCAAACAAAGTTTGGAGTAACATTTTTTATCTTGTATGATAAAATCTTACCTGTTCTTAAGTCCTTAAAATAGATTGTATAAAATCTTCTTCCATTGAAATCAACAGCATAGGCAAGGGTGTTTTCATCAGGACTTACAAGAACTGATGTGAGATGGGAGTAACTATGACCTTTAGCCACATCGTTTGCATTGACAAGAATTTCATCCTTGTTCCCATCTATTTTTCTTCTGTAATAAAGAGGATAATCCTTTCCTTTGATATATTTTGTGAAGTAAAAATAATTTTTGTATTTAGCTGGAAATGTTTCATCATCCTCCTTTATCCTACTTTTAAGTTCGTTGTATATCTTTTTTTTAATTTCTTTGGTATCGCTCATAAAATAATCCGCATATCTGTTTTCAGAATTCAGATAGCTTAGGACATCCTTGTCGTCTCTTTTTTTAAGCCAGAAATAGTTGTCAATTCTTACATCATTAAATTTTTCTAACTTGTATGGTATTTTTTTTGCAAGAGGTGGCATTATAATCTCTCCTCTAAGATTTAAAGATAACAGAGAAATAATTAAATAAAACATTTTTTCCTCCGAAATAATTCATTCTATTATTCTACAAATTTTATAAAAATAATTTTTTTTGTAATATATATACTATAAACTAAAATACTTTTTTTTAAAAGTATTTTGTATAGTAATTTTTAAATAAAATTGGAGGAGAATAATATGAAGGATTTAAACTGGAGGCTTGTCTTGCTTGGTGGAATCCTCTGCGTTATAGCTGCTGCTGCAACCCCTTATGTAACACTGAAATTGGGACAGAGCATGGATCTTACCATGGGTGGAATGTTCCTTGCAGCCTACGTGCTCGGAAGAAGGATACAGGGACAACACTTAGCTATAGAACTCAACATAATACAGAGTATGATAGGTGTTGTATCAAGCATTGCTTTTATGGTGGTAATCCTTGCTGCTTTTTTTTATATACAGAATGTCTTTGGCAGAAATATAGGTTTTGATCTGAAACCATGGCAGATGTTTCTGTGGTTGCTTGTATCTGCAAATCTTGGCGTGTTTATGGGAATATTTCCGAGAAGTTCAATACTAAAGGATCACTCTATACCGTGGCCTACCAGCAAGGCAACTCTTAGCGTTGCTCAGACTCTTACTGATCCGAAGGCAACTGCTACAACAAAAATTAAGAGGAATCTGCTCTTAGTAAGCACAGGGGTTTCTGGTTTTTTAACATTTTTAAGAGATGGGCTTGGAGTAATAACTTCTGTAGTTGCTAATCCTGCCCTTAACATTGCACTCGGGCCTGAGTTCGCTGCACTTGGAATTGGAATGCTTGTTCCACTATCGGTTGGGCTCTCAGGACTTTTAGGAACATGGATAGTAAGTGCTTTTGGTGAAACAGTAGCAAAATATGCCGCTCTTTCAGGAGTTGCTCAGGAGAATTTTTCAAACTGTCTCAATACTATAAATTCTATTGGAACTATGAGCTCTGCTCAACATGCACAGGCAATGAATTTTTTAACAAGCACATGTGGAAATGCAGCTGAGTTTGTTAATTCTGCATCCCACTTCAAATATGTTGTACAGTGGATGATGTGGCCTGCGACTGCTATGATGATAGCTGCTGCGTTGACAAGTGTTCTTATACCAATAATCTTACACATGATGCACAAAGAAAAAAAGTTTGAGAAACACGAGTTTAAATCATTAGCCGATGAGCATATCCCGCTCTGGTGGACTGTTACCGGGATAGCTGTAAGTGTTGCTCTTATAGTATGGATGACAAATGTATGGTTTGATATGCCTATGATAGAGGTTATACTTGCTGTTGCAATACAGCCAATTCTTATTGTAGCAGGTTTAAGGGTGCTTGGAATAACAGGTTCAGGTCCAGTTTCTCTTATGGCAAATGCCACACAGTTTATCTTTGGACTTCTCTGGCCTGCACAGATAAGATCCAATCTTACTGCAGCCTATATTAGTGCAAATCCTCAGGCAACATCTGAAAATGTTGTTCCATCGTTCTGGGTTGCACAGAGACTCGGTGGAAAGTTTAAAACACTTATATTAGCCCAACTGATAGTTATTCCAATAGGGGCAGTGCTTACTCCTCTTGTGTTTAATATGCTTGAACATACATACGGAATAGGACTTAACCCAGGTCAGTTAGCTGCTCCAACAGGTTTAAAAATAGCAACACTTGCGATAGTGATGGAAAAAGGGCTTTCATATCTGCCACATGGAGCAGTTCAGGCTTCCATAATAGCAATATTTATAGGAATATTTTTTGAAATATTGCTTTCCTTTAAAAAGACAAATGCTCAAGGGCATGAGGTGAGCAGATTCTGGTGGGTTCCAATACCTGCTGCTTTAGGATTTGCTCTCATACTTCCAGCATCACTTAATATTGCGATGGCAATAGGTAGTGTTATAACAGCAGTCTGGGGAAAGTTTTCTACTGAGGAACACGGCTCTTTCAAGCTTTACGCAACACCGCTTGCATCAGGACTTGTTGCTGGAGAGGCAATAGTAGGTTCTATAATACTTCCATTTTTAGCAATGATAATGGATATAGTATTGAAATAATCTATGAATGATGCATTCTATATAGCTGTTGGAACTGAGCTCTTAAATTTCAGGGTTAATCTTTACTCACCAGTACTTTCACAGAAACTAATGAGGCTTGGATTTAATTTAAAAGGTGAGATCACTGCATGTGATGAATTGAACAGTATAACTGATGCTCTAAATTTTGCATCAAAGAGAGCTGATCTTATAATCATATCTGGTGGGCTTGGACCAACCTTTGATGATCTGACAAGAGAGGCTGTGAGTAAATTTCTTAACATCAATATTATATATTCAAAAGAAGTTGAGCATTTTTTGCTGGATAAAAACTGTGATATATCAAAACCAAATATAAAAAATCAGTGTTATGTCATTGAATCTGCGAGATTAATAAAAAATGATAATGGAACAGCCTTTGGCGAGGTTATATCAACTGGTAAAAAATGTTTTGTTATACTACCTGGTCCAAGAAATGAGTGGGAAAGCATGTGGCCTGATGTAAAAAATATTGTTTTAAAAGAGTTTCAACTCCCTGAGATTTATAACAGGGTTATAAGATTTGCTGATATAAGCGAGGTCAGTCTTGAAAACATACTCAGACCGATAATGCAAAAGAGCAATGAGTTAAGATATACTGTGCTTGCAGGGCCGAACTCCTGTGATTTCTCCATAACACATAACAATAAAAGACTTGTGGATAGTGTCGTTGATGAAATAAAAGGATTAACGAATGAATATATATATGGTTATGATGATGATACTATTGAGGGAGTGCTCGGTAAAATGCTTTCTGAAAAGGGGAGAAATCTTTCAATAGCAGAGTCATGCACAGGTGGACTTGTCTCATCTATGATAACGGATGTTTCGGGCAGCTCCAGATATTATATTGGTGGAATAAACGCATATTCAAATGAAATAAAGGAAAGTATTTTGAATGTAAAGAAAGAAACATTAGAAAAATATGGCGCAGTTTCAGAACAGACTGCAAAAGAAATGAGTGAAAATGTAAGAACTATCTTTAAAACAGATTATTCTGTTTCTATTACTGGCATAGCCGGTCCTGATGGTGGAAGTATTGAAAAACCTGTAGGGCTTGTGTTTTTTGGGATGTCAGATAAGGACAAAACCATTGTTGAAAAAAGGACTTTTATTAAAAAGGACAGGCTATCAATAAAAAAAGCAGCATCTAATACTGCTTTGTATTTCCTGTATAAAATGATAAAATCTTAATAGTAGTCACAGATAAAAAATTATTTTTATTCTGACTTCTGATGTTTGTTTTTATTTTAATGGAGGGTATGTATGAAAAAAATTTTTGCTATTTTAATTCTTGGAACTCTTATCGTTTCTTGCAATAAAAATGATTCAGATAAATCTGCCTATAAAACAAATATAGCTCAGAATGAAACTGCATCTGATTATAAAAAAACTGATTTCTATTTCAGCCTTCCAGGAAAGGATGGAAAGGATATAAGGCTTGATGATTATAAAAATAAGCCTGTTATGGTCATCTTTTTTGCAGAAAACTGTCCATATTGTCTTAAAGCTGGGCCATACATACAATCAATATATAAAAAATATAATCCAGAAGGGCTTTCAGTTATAGGAATTTCAATAAGAGATAGCAGGGAAAGTGCTGTTGAGTTTCAGAAAAGAACGGGTGTTATGTTTCCTTTGGCATACAGTGGCAAGGAAATAGCTAAAAATTACGGTATCTCAGGAGTCCCATTTATCTATGTGCTTGATAAAAATCACAATATGATCAAGATGTGGGCAGGATATGATGAGCAATATGATTCTGATATAGATAATACGATTAAGAAGGTTATCAAAATTTAACATATGCCATTGATTATCCAAAAAGGTTCAGTATTTGTATTCAATGTGTTTGATATCGGATGGGAAATAAACCTTTCTCGGGCGGAATCCCTACTCATTGAAAAACAGAAATCAAGCCTGAGGTTTAAGTTTTCAAAGGATCCAAGAAAAGCGATAATAATAAAAGAAGCACCACTTGGAATAGATATAACCAGTGAATTAATAAACATATTAAACAAAAAATACAGATATACAGCTTTTGCAAAAATATGGGATTATGGAACTTTGAGCGTAACAATTCAACTTTGTCTTGATGAAAACACTTCATGGGATGAACTAATAAAAATAGCTGATTATCTGGAAAAGACCTCTGATATAGAACTGATTGCAAGGGGGATAAAGGATGAGATAAAAAATATAATACTTCCGGCGATAAGGCTTCCAATGGAGTGGGATAAATTTGAGGATTACATAATATATTTTTTTGAAAATATTGATGGTATTAGCAATCCAAAGGAAATATTTGATAGAGCTGATATACCATCACTTATACTCGGTGAGTTTTCAAACAAGCTTTCAACCATAGCATCAATTCCTGTAACAGAAAATTATATACAGTATTACGATAATGATATTGCGATAATAGACTGGGACGCAGCCATAATAATTGAGCCAGATGGTTCAAGGGATATATGTGATGCTATAGAGTTTTCTCTGACACATCTCTTAGAGTTAAGATACTATGATTACCTCATAGACAACAAGCTTGATATCCTCTATGATTCAGTTAAAGCACAGAGAAAGGGATTGAATCTAAAAAGACTTATAAATTTGAAGTATGATAACATTGCTGAGGATGCTGTAAAAAATTATATAGAGTTTTCAGATCTGATAGGAAAGATTGAAAACTCTTTTAAAACAGTAGGGGATCCTTATATAGCCACAGTCTTTAGAACATGTGCGGAGCAGTTCAGGTTTGGTGACTGGAATAACTCGATCTCAAGAAAGATGAAAACTCTTTTTGAGATAACTCAGATAATACAGGCAGAACTAAACGCCATGAGAAGCCATATGCTTGAGATAATAGTTATTATTCTGATAGCAATTGAGATCGTCCCATTGCTTTTACATTAAAAAAACTCTTCTATCTTTTTCTTTAAATCAGGTATATATTTCTTATCAAGCCTTATATTAGAAGTTCTTTTCATTTTGAGATAATTTATAAATTGATTTCCCTGCCTTATTCTAAAATCTAAATGAGGGCCTGTCGCAATACCAGTTGCTCCAACATAACCAATAAGATCACCTTGTTTAACCTTCTTTCCAACATAAATATTTTTAGCGTATTTTGAGAGATGACCGTAGGTCGTGTAATATCCTAATGGATGTTTTATCTCTATAAAATTTCCATAACCACCCTTTTTGCCCTTGTATGTTATAACTCCGTCGGCAACAGAGGAGACAGGTGTTCCTGTTTGTGCAGCATAATCTATGCCGAGGTGAGGCCTTACATATCTCAGAACAGGATGAAACCTTTTATATGTAAAATATGATGATATCCTTCTGTACTGAAGTGGTGCCTTTAAAAACATAGATCTTGCTCCCTCTCCATTTTCATTGTAATAATTTCCATTAAAATATACCATTATATTCTTGCCTGTTTCTTCTCCATTATACATCGCGGCAAGTATTTTTCTATCTATCACCTTTCCTTTCTGATTTTTCCTTGTATAATAGACAACCTTAAATGAATCACCATTCCTCACCTCTGTAAGAAAATCTACTTCCCACGCAAATATATCCGTAAACCCCAATATTATATCAGCAGGTACATTTTTGGCAGCCATAGAAGACCATAAATTATCGCTTATTTCGCCATCAACGCTTGAAGTGGAATAGTTTATTAAGTTTTCATTTTTTTGATACAAAAATATACCTGACGTTGATTTTTCAACTGAGTATGAAAAATCACCCTTATCAATAAGCATTGATAAAAATTTTGATGTTGATGATAGTGTTATTATGTAATCATCGTTCTCTCTGAGTTTCTTGAAATCAAGACCTACTTTTGAATATGATGATATTATTTTTTTTATATCATCATCATATATCTTTTTGGTCCTTAATTCGTTTTCAAGGGTTGATTTAAAATTTCCTGTTATGTATATAAGTTTTTTGTCTTCAATTTTTACAAATTCTTTTACAGATTTAATCTTTAACAAAAATGATAAACCAATTAATGTAATAATAAAAATAACAAAAAACAAAATCAATTTTTTTTTGAATGATTTCTGCAGATACAAGGACACTCCCTAACAGTATAAATATTCTTCTACAAGTTTCTTTATCTCTTCCTCTTTACCAAAAAGTCTTTCACTTAGGTTTTCATCATTGTATGATTTAAGTTTTTTCACTGTTGAGTCTATAACAGGTTTTGGAAATATATCATTTTTTTCAAAAACTGAACTATTCCTCTCTAACTCTATAGCCGACTCATAGCAGGACGAAGGAAGTGATTCAAACCTTTCCCTCATCTCCTTATTTTCAATCTTAAATATGTTTTTGTCTATGAAATGAGCATCAAGATAAGTTTTAAAATCTTTCATAGAAAACCCGTTGATTGCTCCGCATACAATTGAAGCAATATAGAGTGGCAAATTTGCTGAACCATCACCTGATCTTATTTCAACGGTTTGAGCCCCTTTATATTTTTTACTGGTTCCAATCCCATTTATAACCTTTGACATATCCTTATCAATATTCCAACCAAGAGGTACCCTTATAAGAGCACTTCTGTTGCTGTATCCCCATGAAACTCTTACAGGTGCTTCTTGATTAGGAACAAGCCTCAAATATGATGTGGGAAGTCTGTTGCCGAAGGCTGTTGCCGGTTTTGCAATTGTTAAAAGTCCCGCTATAAGTTTTTTTGCCTCATCGGATATAGTGTTGTTTTTTAACATTACGTTCTTGCCATTTTTAAGGATTGAGCTGTGGATATGAAGCCCTGATCCAGCATGACCTGATGCAATCTTTGGTGCAAAGCTAACGACCACTCCATATTTGTATCCTAGAGAGTGAAGTATCCATTTAGCAATGATAAGCTGGTAAGCACTATCAAGCGGTTCCTGTGGAAGAAACTCAATCTCATTTTGGATCATCTCCTTGTCCTCTGTTCTTATAAAACCAACCTCTGTATGTGCATATTTTACTGCAGCACCAGTTCTTGAAATAAGATCCATAGCCTCGACTCTTAGGTTTTCCCATTTATTGAAAGGAAAGCTTTCATGATAACCCTTTTGTGCATTTACAGGATAGAGATCATTCTTATTTGATATAACATAGTATTCAAGCTCTCCAAATGTATTGATATCATATTTTGTTATCTCTTTAAATTTATTATGAGCATTTCTTAATATGTTATCTGATGCCATACTAAAAAGATTTCCATTTTTATCAAAAAAGTTGCAAATTATGTCCACTGATGGCAGGGGGGAAAATGGATTTTCAAAAGCTGTTCTAAAAAGTGGAACGACGTACAAATCGCTTGATGAAGTTTCTATATCTTTAAAAAGGCTTGAGCCATCCACCCTTTCACCACAGGATAGAATCTTATCTAAATATTTTTTATCACCAGCTGGAAAATTAAGAGTTTTAAGTTTTCCATCACCAGCTATATATCTAAAATTAACAGTTTTTATATCCTTGCTATTTATAAACTTTATTAAATCTTGCTTTGTAAAATCTTTCTGGTTTTTGTTAAGGAATGTTGATATTGTGTTCATATGAGCCTCCTCAGGTTTTTATTTTTCTAAATATAATATACAAAATTATTGGGATAAAAGAATATCCATCTATCTTATTTTTTAAAAAATATTTTTAGAATGGATGATTGAACAGCATTATTCTGTTACATTTACGGTAACAGAAATATTGCCTGAACCACTTACGTTCAGATATGTTCCATTTAGCCACCCACCAACAGTAATTCCCTGATTGATATAACCACTGCCAACAGATTTACCATTCTTATCATATACTGTTACATAAACATTAGGATAAGCGATTGAAGATACATAGCTATTACCGTTGATCCAAAATGAAACATTTGTGTTAATATAAGTATTATTAGTATGATAATTACCTGATGAATCTCTTAGAGAAACCCAGCCTGTAACATATGTTGTTACATTGATGCTGTTTGGTGGAACATGGGCCGTACCACTTAAGTTTAAGTAACCACTAAGTGTTACTGTTTTTTTTGTAGTATTAAGCTCTGAAGCATAAAGGCTGTCTGCTATACTCCCGACAAACAACATTGACAAGATTGACAAATATACGATTGTTTTCTTTTTCATAACCACATCTCCTCCTAATAAAATAATACATAATTTTATATCGTTTTATCAAATTTGTTTTGAAAGTGATTGCTTTTTTGTTATAATAAAAGAATATGATTGGTATTTGTTATAAACGAGTATTGATTTAAATTATAAAAATGAGGTAAAAATATGTCAACACAAAAAATAGAAAAGTCAAAAATATTGGAGAAATATGGCAAAAACTCTAATGATACTGGGTCTGCTCAGGTACAGATAGCTATAATAACGGAGAGAATAAACTATCTTTCAAAACATCTTGCAGAAAACCCGAAGGATTTCGGTTCAAGAAGGACTCTCACTGTTTTGATATCAAGAAGAAAAGGGCTCCTTTCATATCTTGAAAAAAATTCAAATGCAGAATATAAAAAAATAATAGAACAATTAGGATTGAGGAAATAAATATGGATGATAAAATTATAAGAATTGAAGGAAAAATTGGAGACGATACTGTAACTTTTGAGTCAGGTCTTTTAGCAAAGCAGGCAAATGGTGCAGTTACAATTCGTCTGGGTGACAATATGGTGCTCAGTACCTGTACCGCTGCAAAAAAACCAAGAACTGATCCTCCTGAGTTCGTTCCTCTTACGGTTGAATACAAGGAAAGGACATATGCAGCAGGCAAGATCCCTGGTGGTTTTTTTAAGAGAGAGGGAAAGCCAAGGGAGAAGGAAATTTTATCAGGAAGACTTACAGACAGATCAATAAGGCCGCTTTTTCCTCAGTATTACAACAATGAGACACAGGTTATCTCCATGGTGCTATCAAGCGATGGTGAAAAAGATGCAAGTGTTCTATCTATAAACTCCGCTTCACTTGCTCTTATGATATCTGATATACCATTTAACGGTCCTGTTGGAGCAGTGAGGATAGCAAAGCTTAATGATAAATTTATCATAAATCCAACATTTGATGAGAGAAAGGATGCAAAGTTAGAGCTTGTTGTCGCTGGTACAAAGGACAACATCCTTATGGTTGAGGGTGGTGGGGAACAGATTCCTCATACTGATATCCTTGAAGCTATGAAAGTGGCAAGGGAAGAGGTAAGGAAACTCTGTGAGATGCAGAATGAGTTTGTAAAACAAACATCAAAGCCAAAATTTGGGATTCAGCCTCCTCTTATAAAGGAGGAAATAAAGGCTGAAATAAATAATATTGAAAAAGAGCTTAGGGCTTTTTTGGAAAACTATCCTTCGAAAAAAATGATAGACGACAGAGTCTCGGAGTTTAAAGAAACACTTACAAAAAAGTTTGAAGAGATGTTCCCTGATGATGATACTGTGTCATATCAGGTAAAAATTCTTATAGATGAGCTTGTGTTCAAGGTTTCAAGAGATATAGTTCTTACAAGGAAGATAAGGATAGATGGAAGAAAGTGTGATGAGATAAGAAAGATTTCTATAAAAACAGGATATCTTCCAAGGACTCATGGCTCATCGCTCTTTACAAGAGGAGAGACACAGAGCCTTGCCACAACAACGCTTGGAACACAGGATGACCAACAAATACTTGATGATCTTGAGGGAAAGAGCCTTGACAGATTTATGCTTCACTACAATTTTCCTGGTTTTGCAACAGGAGAGGCCAAACCTGATAGAGGTCCTTCAAGAAGAGAGATAGGACATGGCAATTTAGCGAAAAGGGCACTTCTTCCTCTTCTTCCATCAGAGAATGATTTTCCTTATACAATAAGGGTTGTATCGGATATACTTGAATCCAATGGCTCCTCTTCTATGGCAACAGTCTGTGGGGGTTCACTGTCTCTTTTTGATGCAGGAGTTCCACTTAAAGCAGCATGTTCAGGTGTTGCTATGGGACTCATAACAGACAATGAAAGATATGCAGTTCTATCTGATATAGCCGGTCTTGAGGATCATTTTGGAGATATGGATTTCAAGCTTACTGGGACAAGGAATGGTATAACAGCGTTTCAGATGGATGTTAAACTTGAATCAGGCATTCCATTAAACATTCTTCAGGAGGCTATGGAACAGGCTATAAGGGGAATAAATCATATACTTGATCTTATGGAAAAAGAAATTTCTGCTCCAAGAAAAAATGTTTCAGAGTTTGCCCCGAAGATGACGAGAGTCCCTGTTCCGAAAGAAAAACTAGGAATGATTATAGGAAGTGGTGGAAAAACAATAAAAGGAATAATAGAGCAGACAGGAGCTAATATAGAGATTGATGATGAAGGATATGTGTTTATATCAAGCACCGAACAGAAATCTATTGATGAGGCAAAGAGAATAGTTGAATCAATAGTGGAAGAGATAGAGCCTGGTAAAACATATAAGGGAAAAGTTGTTGAGATAAGAGATTTTGGAGCATTTGTTGAGGTTTTGCCAGGAAAGGTTGGACTTCTCCATATATCAGAGATAGACAATAAAAGGATAAAAAGGGTTGACGATGTCTTGAAGGTTGGAGATACAGTTGAGGTAAAGGTCTTAGAGGTTGATGAAAATGGAAAGTCAAGACTTTCAAGAAAAGCACTTTTAAAATAAGATTTCTGAGTGGAGGTTTAAATGGAAAAGGCAAAAAAGGAAGAGAAAAACTATCTTGATGAGATAAAGCAGGCTTATGATTTTATGACAAAAAACAATCTGGATGTTGTGGAGTTTTCTGATGGTGATGGATATATAAAATTAGTGAAGAAATCAGCATCCACACAAAACATTCAGGTTATAGCATCGGCACAGCCTGTTTCGGGCACTCTGGTTCAGTCAAAACCTTCCGTTCAGGAGATAACCGGGCTGACAATAAAAGCACCGATGTCAGGGATATTTTACAGATCATCAACTCCATCAAGCCCACCATATATAAGAGAGGGGGATTCTGTTGAGGCAAACAGCGTTATCTGTCTTATAGAAGCGATGAAGGTTTTCAATGAAATAAAATCAGAGTTTAAATGTAAGATTATTAAGTGTGTCGCCGAAAATGGAAAGTTTGTCAATGAAGGAGATGATCTTTTTATAATTGAGAAGTTATGAGCGACAGAGATGCTATCCAGATAGTGGCTGATAATTCTATAAAAATATTAGAACTTTTGAAATCAAGAAAGTCTCTTTCATCATGGGATATCAAGTTAACACTCAAAGTATCAAGCTCTGAATTGTATCTTTCACTTGGATATCTTCTCGCTGAAAAAAAAATAAACATTTCATTAACCGATTTTGTGTACAGAATAGAGCTCAATTCACCCCCGGAATTAGAGCAAAAATAAAATGATTTACAAACAACATCTTAAAAAGACCAAAAAAAAAAGCGGTTTCAGTGATGTTGTCTGCTGGATTGTATCAATAGTATTTTGTATTTGGCTTTTCTGGATAATTATAAATCCATCACAAAAAGGGATAATAGGTAATTTTGTTTTCAATAATCTTTATGCCTTTATGGGTCCGGGTATATATATATTCCCATTTTTATTTTTTTATGGAATGGTAAAAATACTGTTAAAACTTGGCAAACCCAACAAAGGTTTTTTTTCAATGCTCTTCGGTATAGTTTTAACTCTTTCATTCCTTTCATCAATAATGGAAAGAATTCATTATCATTTTCCTCAATCTAACTTTGATGCTGGGTGGATAGGATACGTTATAGATACTATTATGCTGAAGCTTTTCGGTGATATGGGGGCTCTTATCTTTTCTTTTGGATTTATGATAATTGGTATAAATATCATATTTGAAATAAAGTGGATGAAACTGTTTGAAAAAATCATGGTGTTTATCAGAAAAGACTGGGATGAATGGAAAAAGGCAAAAGAAGAATTGAATCAGAAAAAAAATATAATTATTGAAAAAGAAAAAAATAAAGAAAAAACAATTATTTCTAACCCTGTTGTTACAGAAAAACAAACTTCAAATGATATAAAACCTTTAACGCCACATATTCCAGCTGAAAATTTCAAAGAAGAAAAACAAAAGATTGCGATGGAAGACCAGAAAACAGAGAAAAAAGCAAAGCAACAGGAGCAATTTCTAGATTTTAAAAATTTTAAGCTTCCGCCAATTGATCTTTTGCAGAAGAACAATAAGTCAAATGTATATTTGCCTGACAGCACAGAAATTCAGTCTGCTAAGATACAACTTGAAGAAACACTAAAAAACTTCAATATTTCAGCTTATATATCGGGTATATATCCAGGACCGGTTATAACAAGATATGAGATAACACCTTCACCGGGTGTTAAGATAAGCTCTATAGTTTCTCTTTCCAATGATATAGCATTAGCTATGAGATCAATAGGTTCAATAAGAGTCATAGCACCCATACCTGGCAAATCAGCTATAGGTTTTGAAATTCCAAACACAAAAAGGAGTATGGTAAATCTTAGAGAGGTTATAGAATCTCCTGAATTTAACTCTTCAAAGGGTACACTATCCTTTGCAGTTGGAAGATATAGCGAGGGATCAATCTGCATAGCAAATCTTGAGGATATGCCTCATCTGTTGGTTGCTGGTGCTACTGGGAGCGGTAAGAGCGTTTTTTTGCAGTCTCTGATACTGTCGCTTATGTATAGGAATACCCCGGACGAGGTAAAATTTCTTTTTATAGATCCAAAACGACTTGAGCTTACATCATATGAAGGAACAGGATATCTCTATGACCCGAAGGTTACTCCTGATAAGGTCAGGGTTATAACTGACCCTAAGGAAGCTTCCAAATCTCTTGTTGCCCTTACACGAATTATGGAAAAAAGATATAAAAAATTTGAAAAAGCAAGGGTAAAAAACATTCAATCATATAACAAGTGGGCTAGACAGAACAATCAACCTGAGGAGTTTTATATAGTAGTTATAATAGATGAACTGGCAGATCTTATGCTTCAGGCAAAAAATGTTGTGGAGGAATCTATACAGAGACTGACTCAGATGGCAAGAGCAGTTGGAATACATATGGTTCTTGCTACTCAGAGACCATCTGTTGATGTCATAACAGGTGTTATAAAAGCGAATTTACCATCGAGAATAGCTCTGCAGGTCAGTTCAAAAATAGATTCAAGGGTTATAATAGATTCACCCGGTGCTGAATCGCTTATAGGAAAGGGAGATATGCTTTTTTTAGGCTCTAATAAAAGCAAGCCAGAAAGAATTCAGGGGTGTTATGTTACGGAGCAGGAGATAGAAAGGGTTGTTGAATTTATAAAAACTCAAGGTGGGCCGAGCTATCCAATGTATGTAGAGGAAGAGATCAGCTTTGATGGAAAGGGATCAAGCAATGAAGAGCTTTCAATAGCATTAAGACTTATTCTTGAAAGGAAAAGGGTTTCTCAGGATTTATTAAAGGCTCACTTCGGTTCATCGGCAAGAGCTACAAATCTTTTGAGCCTTCTTGAAGTAAAAGGTTTTATATACAAGCCTGAGGGAACGAACAGATGGCAGATATACTTTGATAAGATAGAATCGTATCTTACTGAGGGTCACTGATATAATATTCGCTTTGGCTGAGTTGATTTTTGAGCGAGACAAGGAACAAGGAACGAATATAGCGGGACTATATGAGCGACGAGTGACGCAGTCACAGCCAAAAAGCAACCAGTCCCTTTCCTTTGAAGGAAAGGGAAGGTTCATATTTGGCCAACTGCTCGAGTTGCTCCTCACTTACCCCGATAAATCGGGGCTCATTCGTCGTTCCTTGCATACAATCTAAATCTGAACCTCCAAAGTAGGACATTATATTAGTGACCCTCAGTAGCTCACTTGAAAATGCTGACAAAAGTTAATAAAATAATGTAAAATAGATATAATGGTGGCCACTGAATAGTTTGTGTTGATAAAATTTCGTTGGAGGTAATATGAAAAAAATATTATTGTCGGTTATTTTTTTACAGGCTCCTGTTTTTGCAGAGACTGTGATATCAACGACTACATCTACTCAACCTTCTGTTGTTGTCTCAACAATGGATGCAAATCCGATAGAAAAGTTGAAAGAATGGGACAGCAATCTTAAATCTTTAAAGGCTAATTTTTCTCAGGAAGTATTTTTTAAAACGGCAGAAATTAAAGAAAACATTGATGGTAGTATAGTTTATCAAAAAGCTGATGGAGAAAAGAAAGAAAGCCTTAAAATTTCACATTACAAGCCACAGGAACAGATAATAATTATAAGCTCAGAAAAGGATATAACAATAGTAAAACCTGCAGACAAACAAATAGTTAAAAGCGACTGGGAAAAGTGGAAAGCAAGCCTTGAGCCAAAGTTAAAAGGACTTATGGAATTTGGAAACTATTCAAAATTAGCGACTGATGCAACAATAACAACATCAAAGGATGGAGATAATACAAAGATTAATATAAACCCTAAAGCAGGTGGATATACTCTGATCTTGAAATTAAACAAGGACTATTTTCCTGTGGAGGGTGAGCTTGATATGGGAGACACTCTTATAAAGACATATCTTAAGGACGTTCAGATAAATTCTGAAATTGATAAGGGAGAGTTTAATTATCAGAACACAAAAAAGTTTGAAGTTTTAGAGATATGACCCTTGCAAACAAAATAACACTAACAAGAAGTTTTTTGGGAATAGTGCTATTTTTTTTTATAAAGTATGATAATATAACGCTTTTATCAATTGCTTTCATACTACTCGTCATATCATCTGTATCTGATTTTGTGGATGGAAAGATAGCAAGGGAGACAAATACAACAACTAAGTTTGGAGCTATTGTAGATCCATATGCTGATAAAATAGTTGTTTTCTCCTGTTATTTAGCATTTGCTGATATACCACAACTAAAGATACCCATGTTTGCAATATTTTTAATAATATTGAGGGAACTGACTGTTGCCTCATTAAGGGTTTTAGCAGCTTTTGATAACTTTGTATTAAAGGCTGAACCTTCTGGAAAATTTAAAACCCTTCTTCAGTTTATATCCATATACTTTATAATCATATATCTTATAATTGCAAATATTTCAATAAATCAGCCAAATTTAATCCCCATTGTTGATGCCCTTAAAAATATTCCAGCCATATTAATAATAATAACGGCAGTGATAACTGTTCTAAGTGGGATATTGTATGTTTCCAATCATTATAAGATGATAGAAAAGCAGTGGGGTGATGATCATAAATCATAGATGAATGAAAAAATTATAAATTTTATAGCAAGCGGTCTTTATATAAGTTATATACCTGATCATTTTTCAAAAAAGAAAGGGAAGTTTAGAGGATGTGGCCTTTTTGGAACACTTCTTGCTTTTTTGCTTTATCCATTGTTGCCTGAGAAAAAATTGTATTTATATATAATAGTTTTCTTATTTATTATTTTTTCAGTATATGTCTCACACAATGCATACAGGAATGGAAATCAGGATGACAATCCTCTGATAGTAATCGATGAGATATCAGGATACTGGTTTGGATTTCTTTTTTTGGATAAAAGTTTAATAAATGCAATTGTCTTATTTATCTTCTTCAGATTTTTTGATACCATAAAACCATATCCGATAAAAAGGCTTGAGAATCTCCCACACAGAGGCTTTGCAATTGTTATAGATGATATAATAGCCTCATTTTATGCAACCCTTTTGACATACATCACAGTGAAGATAATAATAGTTATTTAGTGGAAACAGATGTCAGAAGTCAGTAAAAGAAAACACCTTACTCACTGATCATTATTGCTTTTTGTCTTTTCTGTCTTCTGATATCTGTCTTCTGACCTCTGTCCTCTGTCTTCTCTTTGCTGATCACTGCCCACTGACCACTGATCACTAATTGTAACCGCGTAGGTTACTTCGGGTTTGGATTAGATGGAGATTTGTCGTTTTCTTCTTAACCTCAATCTTAATCTTAACCTTAACCTGCAGTTACGATGTGAACTTTAAGTGTTTTGAATAGTAATTTTTTATTGTCCTAAACCTGCATCATTAAAGTTTTTCAGTGAACCTTACTCATTAATTTGGTATAATTTTAATTATGAAAAAGCTTTCTTTTTTTCTTTTTATATTTTTTGCTGCTTTTGCTGCCCATGCTGATGATATAGCGGAAAGCACTCAGACAGTAAAGGAAGAAGCTATATGGGAAAGGCATCCAAAACAGGTTTCAATAAGCGGCATAGTCCTCACTCCTACAGCGTATAGATCCAATGGAATAAATGAGATAGGTCCCGCACTTGATTTTAATGCAGCATACTATATAGGAAGGCTTTATGGTAAGAACACCTTTCAGTGGACAACCGATAAAAAAAATTATTTGGATAGAATAGGAGTATGGTACTTTGAGGCTGATGGCAAGCTTCTGTTGCAGAGAGAAACTAAATATTTTCCTGCTTTTTCAAGCGGGTTCAAGGGAATATTTTCTTTCAGAGATAACTCACAGCCATCGCTTGAAAATCCACAGACATCATTTACTGTAAACAATGACAATACAAACACCTACACATCAATTTATTTTGTTTTATCAAAACAGATTACTGAGAGGTTTATAGTTAATGCAGGTTATATGGATGGTGATTTTTCTAAGTTTATATATCAGACATCTGATTTTTTATCCAATCAGGGAATATACAACACGACAGGTGGTATGCCATACACATCAAAATCCACACTGTTTGGTGGTATGATGTATCTCGCGGGGGGAAAAACTCCTCTCGGATTTGAAATAATAATGCCTCAGGGTTCAACGCTTAGTCCTAAACTTATTAATCTACAGTTAGGGACACTTTTAAAACTGAACTTCCAGATCTCATATCTTAAATATACTGGTGGATATGAGTATTTAGGAACATTTAACTTCAGATATTCCTTTTTCCCAAGGATAAAAAAGATAAAGACAGAAGGAACAACAGCTGTGGAAACCTTAAACAAAACTACTGAAATACCTTTGTCCAATGATACTACAAAAGATTTAACATCATCAACAAACGATCAGAAAACTCAACTGCCAGATCAGAGCATTCCTCAATAACAAAAATAATTCCTTATCCCATTCTCTTTTGAATCAGTATTTTTTTCTTTAATTCAAAATATTTCTTTTTATTTTCAGGATATTTTTTTTCCAAAATATCAAGATATTTAGATGCTTCATCAAATTTTAGATTTTTATACATAAGTATTGAATGAAGATAATAATCATTTTCTTGTGATGAGGTTGAAGTCAGAAGTTTATATGATTCAGATGCTGAATAATAATAATCTCCCATCTCATACAATAACTTTATTTTTTCTCTCAGGTAAAACAAATCTTTTTTAATATTATAAAGCTCTGATATCAGATAGAGGGCATTGTTGTAATATCCCTTGAGTTTATAAGCAATGAATAATTTATACATAACGGAGGGGTTTTGGGGATATTTTCTGTTAAGAGATAATAGAAGCTCTATTGCTTTGTCAGGATTATCATCTTTGAGTAAAACATCAGCTTTTTCTAAGAGTATGTCATCATCATTTTCAATTCTATAGGCAGTATCATAATCCTTTAATGATTTTTTATAATCGTTCATATAAAAATAAGCCCTTGCTCTTATTAGATATCCCTCCCAATCTGTTGGATCATTTTCTATGGCCTTCTGAGCGAGTTCCATTTGCTTTTTATAATCACCCATATTGCCGTATATAGCTGCTTTTAAATTATATGATGAAACCAATGGAAACCCGAGAGAGATTGACCTATCAAGATCTGAGAGAGCCTTATTGTAATCTTTTTTTAATACGAAAACCTTTGCTCTTTCGTAGTAAAGCAAACCATCATCAGAGTATTTTTCAATTTTTGAATCCAGATATCTATTAGCATCATCAATTCTTTTTTCCTCAATCATACTTTCTACAAGGCTGTGATCCACAGGATAAAAATCATCAAAAATTTTTCTGACAAAAAAAATTACAAGAAAAAGAAAAGATAATGCTATAATAATCCTTAATATTTTCATAAATAGGGTGCACTAAGTCTATTTATTAGTAAATAGTATTATATAATAAAAGCAAACGAGTGTAACTTGTGTTACATTAGACCCTTGACAAGAATTAATAATGCTGTTAAAATAAATTATAGCGGGCTGCCTCCCTCACCTACCCCCCCCCTAAAAGGCAGCCCCCTTTTTTTTCTTTTTAAAAAAACAAATTAATTGCTTTTCAAAACTATATTTTTTATAATAGTTAATATATAATAATTTTATGCTTTTTTTAATTTTAAAAAAGGGGGAAAATGAGTGATACTTTTAAGACGATAGTTGTTGTTGATGATGATCCAAATGTAGGTCTTCTTATATCCGTTATACTTAAAAATATTGGCTATTCTGTTGTATCACTTTCAAACGGTAAAGACCTTCTATCCTATCTTGCAAATAATTCAAAACCCGGACTGATACTCCTTGACTTAAAACTTCCAGATATAGATGGTTATGAGCTCTGCAAGCGAATAAGAGATAATCAATTCACCTCTGATGTCCCGATAATTGTTCTTACAGGAGTTTCTGAGGTTGATTCAAAAATTAAGACCATTGAGATGGGGGCTGATGACTATATAAGCAAACCATTTGATGTAAGAGAGTTGAAGGTTAGAATAAAAAGAATACTCAAAAGAAAGGATAACGATTCATCCCTTAATCCACTGACAAAACTTCCAGGTGGGCCGCTTATAGAGGAATTTACGAGAAAGAAACTTGAAGTAGCTCCTGATTTTTCATATGCATATATAGATATAGATAATTTTAAGGCATACAATGATGTTTATGGCTATACAAAGGGCGATGCCGTAATAAAATTTCTTGCTGATCTTTTAGAAAAAGTTTTAAAAGAAAACTCTAAGGGAGATTATTTTCTGGGTCATGTTGGTGGTGATGATTTTGTTGTATTAGCTCCAAATGATAAAATTATCAGAACTGTGGAAGGAATAATAGAAGAATTTGATACTAAAATACGTGATTATTACAGCATAGCAGACAGACAAGCAGGATATATAACAACAACAGACAGAATGAACAATATTAAGACATTTCCGATTATGACTCTCTCAATTGCTATAGTATCCGTTAGGAAAAGCATTCCATACGCGAAGATAATAGAAAATATATTTGAAATAAAAAGATTTTTAAAATCGAGACCAGCGAAGAACAAAAGCATATACCACAAGGATAGAAGAATAAATGAGTGATGAACTTATAAAAAAAACTTTTGCCAACTGCCTGATACTTGAAAAAATAGGTCAGGGGGGTATGGGAATAGTTTATAAAGCACACCATCTTTCACTTAACAAGGTTGTTTGTGTAAAGATACTTGCCAAAGAGCTTGAAGCAGATCCAAGGAATATTGACTTTTTTTTGAGAGAAGCTGAGATATCCAAACAATTAGATCATCCAAATACTGTTCATGTTTATGATTATGGTAAAGAAAAGGACAATTATTACATTGTAATGTCATACGTTGAAGGGAAAAGCCTTGAGGATCTGGTTAAGGAAAAGAAATCACTTCCGGTTCCTGAAGCATCAAATATAATGTTAGGAGTATTCGAGGGCATAGCCCATGCTCATTCAAAGAATATTATACACAGGGATATAAAACCATCAAACATAATAGTTAACTCAAGCGGTGTGCCAAGAATAATTGATTTCGGTCTTGCAAGAAGGGTTGTTGAAGAAAAACAGCTTACAATCACAGGCGAGATGATCGGTACAGCTTATTTTATGTCACCAGAGCAGGGGCTTGGAAAGAAGGTTGACAGCAGAGCAGATCTTTATTCCTGTGGTGCAACATACTTTTATATTCTTACAGGCAGGTATCCTTACGATGGCAAGAGTGCAATAGAGGTTATAAACAAGCATATAACAGAACCGATACCAAATTTATATATGATAAAACCTGATCTTCCTATATGGCTTGTTAAGATAATAGATAAGCTCATGAATAAAAATCCTGACGAAAGATATCAAACTGCTGCTGAGGTTATAGAGGATATAAAAAAATATAAGGCCAAAAACTATGAAAACGTTATAATGTCATCTGAATCAGAATACAATCTTGAAGAACTTTCAAAGAGTGAAGAAAAGATAGTAGAGGTTTTCAAGGATAAAAAAAGAGAGAATGTTATAGAAGGAATAGAGGTTAAAGTTGAACAGAAAGATAGCCAAAAATTGGAAATAAATAAAGGAGAGACCCAAGCAAAAGAAGAAATAGTTATAACCAAACCTAAAAAGCTTCAGTCCACAGCTTTATACAGGGTTGTAAGAATATCCTATCATATCTTTTATAGTCTGATAGCTATACTGTCTTTTTTTATATTTATGATTAATAATCCTGCGAAGGATCGTTATGCATTTATAAAATCACTTATTTCAAATCCATATTCACTTATATTTCCACTGATAGGTGGTTTTTTTATTTATTTACTCTTTAAATCTATGAAGATCAGATCAATATTCACATATTTGTTTGTCCTTGCTTTATCACTTTTTAGTCTAACTTTGATACCACCACTGCTGGCTGAGCGATCAATACCATCAGCAATTGATAGATTCTTATATCTTATTAAAGGAATTGATGTCAATTATAACAACCTTTTTATAATATCTTTTTTTACAGCTCTGCTGGCTCAAAAAATTCCGAAAACTCATTTAAAGCTTAATAAACTAATATCATCTGTTTTTTTAATACTTTCTGTTCTGTTTATAAACAGATCGTTTATGGCTATGTTTGATGTTGACATATATAATAAATTTTTCTATTTTGTCATATCTGTGATAGCTCTTTACTCCATAATTTTTATTTTTTATTTTAAAAAGAAATTTGCTTTTATAATATATATAATATCATCAATAGTTTTAATCTACGGTTTTAGAAATGATTATATAGAGAAAAAATTTAATGATATATATACTGCTGAGCTTATAAAATACAATAAATCTAAAGAAGAAACAGTACTGAAGATACAGGAGAATTTTTATTCAAAATTAGATAATACAAACAATTTTACAGGGAATTATGATGATATTGAAAAAAAGTTAAGAGCTGAGATAAAAGAAAAGCTTTCAACATTAAAAGAACCTGATAAGGAAATGATAAAAAATGATATATCTATAAAATATTTAAAATCTGTTAAACAAATCCTATATGACAACTATTCAAAATCTGTTGTCTTAGCTTTAATACTTTTCTGGTTGCTTTTAAACTACATATTTATAACAGATATATTTAAAAAGGAAAAATATGAATTATAAAATATCTTTTTGTGCAAAGACAGATAAGGGGCTTGTTCGTGATCACAATGAGGACAACTATATAATTGATGAGAGTATAAACTTTATGGCAATAGCTGATGGAATGGGAGGCCATAAAAATGGGGAACTGGCATCAAAAATTGCGATAGAAAAAGCGCATGGAATTATTAAAGATTTTATATCAAGCTCATCATCTTTTGAAAAGACAAGCAAGGATTATTCAATTTTAACCAACAAACTTTTATCAGCTTTTGATGTGGCGAACAATGAGATACTTGTCCAGTCAAAAAGTGATGAAAAGAATAAGGGTATGGGAACAACACTAACAGCTGTAATACTGAATGATATGATTCTTTCTCTTGTCCATATAGGCGATTCAAGGGCATATATAATCAGAGATTCTAAGATAAAGCAAATATCTGATGACCACTCTTTTGTTATGGAGCAGTACAAGAAGGGAATTATAACTCTTGAAGAAGCGGAGAGATCACCATACAGAAATGTACTGACAAGAGCACTTGGTGTTAAAGATGATGTGGAGTATTTTGTTTGTGAGGAAAAGATCAAAAAAGGTGATATAATACTTTTAGCCACTGATGGACTTACAAAGATGGTAAAGGATGAAAAAATACTTGAAATAGTAAGCTCTTACTCTGATAACACTGAACTCATATGTTCAAACCTCATATTAGAAGCAAACAAAAATGGTGGAGATGACAATATAACCGTTGCTGTGGCAAAGATCGATGGGGAAAAACTTTTGGCTAAGATTAAAAAAAGGATTAAAAAATGGATATTACATTAAACATAATTATAAAAAATTCAACAAAAATAGTGGGCGAGTATTTTTTTAAAAGTGATAGAATAACTATTGGAAGAAGCAAAACAAATGACATTGTTATCAATGATCAAACAGTATCATCCAATCACTGTGTTATAAAAAAAGATGGCAGTGATTATTTCATAGAAGATCTTGACTCCACAAACGGGACTTTTGTAAACGGCGAAAAAATAAAAAAAGTGAGAATAAAAAATAATCAGATTTTAAAAATTGCCAGATGTTATCTCAGAATAATATTCTTGGATATGGACATAAGAAAAGCAGTTCTTAAAGTTATTGAAAATCCACTGGATGACAGAAAATCTTTCGATTTAAACAGATTGACAAAATTTATTGGCAGTTCAAAGTCTGATATACCTGTAAGATCAAAAAATCAATTTACAATAATCTCGGACTATGCAGCCGCAGTTTCAATAAAAGATAACAAATACTATTTAATTCCTATAAATCCAGATTTGGTAAAACACAACTCTAATAACATAAAAAATGATATTGAATTAAATGATGACGATGAGATAAATGTAGGGATAACAAAATTTGTTTTTAAATTTGTTGAGTAAATTTTATAAAATTATTTTTATTAAACTTAAAACAATAATCATAAAAAAATCATAATTAGCAATCACAAATCAAGTCTGCTATTGACAAATAATTTAAAATTTTGTAAATTAGCAATTATAGGAATAAATTGCTAAAAATAAAGGAGGAAGTTATGAGCGATACAAAAACAAAGTTAGATATAACTCCACTTGCAGACAGAGTAATTGTTAAACCACTTGAACCAAAAGAAGTTAAAAAAGGTGGAATAATAATTCCTGATACAGCAAAGGAAAAGCCACAGGAAGGCGAGATAGTTGCTGTAGGCAAGGGAAGAACAACAGAGGATGGAAAGCTTATTCCAATGGAAGTTAAGGTTGGGGATAAGGTCCTTTACGGTAAATATTCAGGCACAGAGATAAAAATAAACGATGAGGATTATCTTATAATGAAAGAGGAAGATATTCTTGCAATAACAAAATAAGGAGGATAAAAATATGGCAAAAGAGATTCATTTTACAGATGATGGGATATTAAAGGTTAAACAGGGTGTTGATAAACTAGCGAATACTGTTAAGGTAACGCTCGGTCCAAAGGGAAGAGCTGTGGTACTTGCAAAAAAGTTTGGATCACCAACAATAATAGATGATGGAGTATCCATTGCAAAGGAAATAGAGTTAGAGGATGCTTTTGAGGATATGGGCGCACAGCTTGTGAGAGAGGCAGCATCAAAGACAAATGATGTTGCAGGTGATGGTACAACCACAGCTACAGTTTTAACTCAGGCAATATTTAATGAGGGAATAAAGAACATAACAGCTGGTGCAAATCCTCTTTATATCAAAAGAGGAATAAGCAAGGCAGTAAACGCTATGGTTGAAGAGTTAAAGAAGATGGCAAAGCCTGTTAAGACAAAGGAAGAAAAAGCTCAGATAGCAACAATATCGGCAAACGACAGAGTTATAGGTGATTTAATAGCAGAGGCTATGGAAAAAGTCGGACATGAGGGTGTCATAACCGTTGAGGAAGGAAAGTCATCAGAAACAGAGTTAGATGTCGTTGAGGGCATGCAGTTTGATAGAGGTTATATATCTCCTTATTTCATAACTGATGCTGAGAGGATGGAGTGTTCTCTCGAGGATCCACTGATACTTATAACTGACAAAAAGATATCAGCTATGAATGACCTTCTTCCTGTTTTAGAGAAAATAGTTCAGACAGGAAAACCTTTCTTAATCATAGCTGAAGATGTTGAGGGTGAGGCCCTTGCAACACTCGTGGTAAACAAATTAAGAGGGACGCTAAAAGGATGTGCAATAAAAGCTCCTGGTTTTGGTGATAGAAGAAAGGAGATGCTTGAGGATATTGCAATACTTACAGGTGGAGAGGTTGTAAGTGAAGAGAGAGGAATGAAGTTAGAAAAAACTACACTTGAACAGCTTGGAAAGGCAAAGAGGGTTGTGGTTGATAAAGAGAACACAACAATAGTCGATGGCGAGGGAAATAAAAAAGAGATAAAGGACAGAGTAAATCAGATAAGAAAACAGATTGAGGATACAACGTCTGATTACGACAGAGAAAAATTAGAAGAAAGGCTTGCAAAGCTTTCAGGTGGAGTTGCTGTCATAAGAGTTGGTGCAGCTACAGAGACAGAGATGAAAGCAAAAAAATCAAAGGTTGAGGATGCAAGAAATGCTACAAAAGCTGGGGTTCAGGAAGGCCTTTTACCTGGTGGTGGTGTAGCACTGATAAGGGCATCAAAGGTTCTTGATTCAATAAAGGTAGAGGATGAGGATGAGAAGATTGGTGTTAACATTGTTAAAAAAGCAATCTATGAACCACTCAAGATACTTGCCCTAAATGCTGGAGTGGATCCATCAATAGTTGTTGAGAAGATAAAGAATTCATCCTCTGAGATAGGCTTTGATGCAGAGAAGCTCGAGTATGTCGATGTAATCAAGTCAGGGATAGTAGATCCTTGCAAGGTTACAAGAACTGCTCTTGAAAATGCTGCTTCAATAGCTTCAACGCTTCTTACAAGCGGTGCATTTGTCGCTGAACTTCCTGAAAAGAAAGAGAAGCTTCCGGCAATGCCTCAGGGTGCTGACATGTATTGATAGTTGTTAAAATGGTGTTTAGTTAAAGTGAAGCGAGCCCCCTCTTAAAAGAGGGGGCTTTTTTTTCTGTGTAAGATATATTCGAAGAAATGGAAATGATATTGAATACCCTGCCACCATAATCCCATGAGCAAAAATTATTATCCAGAATTTTAATGAATATTTCATAATTTAATTTTAGGATAGTTTTTCCACTTGACATCACATTTTTTTTTTCTACAATTTAATAAGATATAAAGGAGGAGAGAATGATAGGGATATTTATGGGTATAATATTGTCAATATACAGCTCATCGTATGCTCAGAATAAAGATAATGTAATTAATTTGAATGATATTAATTCTGCATTCTCATTAAACTTAAATCAGATTCCAAAACCTGAATTTAAATTAGATAGAGATATTCAAGAACTAAAGTTTATATTTAACTGGAATGATTTTTATATGAAATATGGTTATGATTTTACATATGAGAATAAAAAATTTATGTTAAAGGCAGGATTTTTAAGAGGAGATTTTGATGAATATACTATGACATATAAGTCAATACCATCAATTATATTTATATATAAACAAAGAGAAAATTATATTAGGGCATTGAAGCCAATAAAAACTGGTGAAAGTATAAATTTTGAAAATAATATTTTGATAACATTTAATAGCAATATGTCTATCACTGTAAAGAATAAAAACAACAATCAACAGATTATAAACATTAACTTCAGTGATATTTTAAACAAGTGGCTTGAATATGCTAATAATTATTGGTATTTAGTAAACAACAATAAATATTATTTTGTACCACAGGAGATATGGGGAAGTGATGGATTTTTTCACCGAGGATATGTTGTAAGTGAAAACTCACCATTATACTATACAACAAACATGCCTCAGGATTATGTAGAGCTATATAAGTATAATTGTGCAACTAATCCATGCTCATACGAATATAAACCTGTATCATATTCAGTTCCTTTAAGGATAAAGTTTGTGCTTAAACAGGATAAGAGTGCATGGTTAGTTAAGGAGATGACTCCTGAAGAGGTGGCTGACGAGGCAGTTAACAGATAAAAATGACAGAAAAAAAGAAAAAGATACTATTAAAGATAACAGACTGGATACTCAATATTTTAATCATATATTATTTAGGAATAAATTTATTAATTGGTATCGTAGTTTTAATACTGATAATAAACTAAAAGCAGGCTATGAATATCAAGAAAAAGTTTATAATAAAATTGATTGTATTAATAGCGATGTTTCTCATTTATCAACTATGGACAGTTAAAATGATAAAAGAAATAAAAGATTTTGCACAATCTTTAGAGCGTATACCCTATTCATTAGGTCCAGGTCAAAATAATTGAGGATAGGTAACAAAAGATTATGGCGGAATTTCTGGAGATAATCGCTTATGAAAAAAATATTATTTTTCGTTGTGTTAGGTTTTATAGTTCAGGGAACTGGAGGGGCAGAAAATATATTATGGTATAGTAATATATAAATAGGATCACTGAAAAAGCCTAACGGAGAATAAGGGCGATAATTCGGCTGGTGAATTTTTAAAACTTCATAGGTAAAAATCAAAAAAATCTTACTTCTTACTTTTTCAGTCGCATCTCCTGCCTGCCGAAGCGGCTTCGCCATGCTGGTTGTATTAGATAATTCTCCTGTTTATAAAAGCAGTAAAAATTTGCTATAATATAATAGATGTCTTCAATAGATAATGCTTCTGATAATAAAATAAAAAATCAAATAGATAAGATACTCGGGGTTCTGTCATCTAAAACTGATATCATGGCGGTTATAAAATATGCTGCTGCTGATGACGTTATCTCAGTTATAAGGGATGGAAGAATAAAAATGATGGGGGAGAACAGGGTTCAGGACGCCATAAAGAGATGGAATAGCGAAAAATTTAAAAATTTTAGGGACAGTGTTGATCTTCACTTCATAGGACACCTTCAAAAGAATAAAATAAAGTATGCTGTTGGCTTTTTTAATTCAATAGATAGTGTTGACTCATCAGATTTAGCCTTTGAAATAAATTTAAGAGCAGAAAAAACTGGATTGAAGGTTCCTGTTATGATTCAGTTAAAGATAAATGAAAGAGATACCCAGTATGGCATAATGCCTGATAATTTTGATGATGAGTTTAAAAAAATAAATGATATGAAACATCTATCATTGCGTGGAATAATGGCTATAGGCCCCATAACACAGAATACAGAAGAAATAAGAAATTCTTTTAGAAAAGCTAAGAATATTTATGATAAATATTTTAAAACGACTCAGAACACTGATGGCTATAAAAATTATCTTTCTATGGGAATGAGCTCAGACTGGAAGATTGCTATCTTGGAAGGATCAAATCTAATAAGAATAGGTAGTTATCTTTTCAATACTACAAATGATAGGGGGCAACTATGATAGTAAAGGTTAGAGTAATACCTGATTGCGATGAGAATGAGGTTATATCGAGAATAGGAAAAGTATTGAGAGTAAGGGTGTGTGTCTCTAAAAATGACAATGAGATAAATCATGTGTTAAAATCATACCTTGCAGAATTTTTTGAAGTAAGGGAAAAATATGTAAATATTATAAGAGGGATGAGGGGAAAGGAAAAAACTATTGAAATAACTGGCAAGCCTGAAACCGATCTTGATGATATAATAAATACCATTCCATGATACCTGAAAGATTTATATACAGAGATGAATCTCTTTATATACTTGATCAGCGCAAAATTCCTGATAAAATAGTTTATTTCAAAGCTGATACACTTGATAAGGTTTCAAAATCCATAAAGGATATGATGGTGCGAGGTGCTCCTTTGATAGGTGATACTGCTGCTCTTGGTTATCTTATAGGGATTGTTCATATAAAAAAACCAAAAAAGAAAATAACAAAATCAGAAATAATTCGGATACTCAAAAAAAATTCTGACATACTAAAATCATCAAGACCAACAGCACTTCCGCTTTTTACGGCCACTGATAGGATGCACTCAAGAGCTATCTCTATGCTTGAAAATAAACCTGATATTCTTTCTGAGAAAGATATAGATGATTTAAAAAAATATTTAAAAAAAGAGGCATTTGAGATTATTAAAGAAGACATATCATCAACTCAAAAAATGGCAGAGTATGGAACAAGGCTTTTAAAACGAGGTTCAACTGTTATAACATATTGCAATACCGGCTCGCTTGCAACAGCAGGAATAGGCACAGCATTAGGAGTAATTACTGAGGGATATAAGCAAGGAAGAATAAAATTTGTCTATCCATCTGAAACAAGGCCATATCTCCAGGGAGCAAGGCTTACATCATGGGAATTATTAAAGAACAGAATACCATTCAATCTTATATGCGATAATATGGCAGCATGGATTATGAAGACTGAAAAGATTGATGCTGTTATCATTGGTGCAGACAGAATAGCCGCAAACGGAGATACCGCGAACAAAATAGGCAGCTACTCACTTTCAATACTTGCCAGACATCATAATGTACCTTTTTATGTTGTCGCTCCATATGAAACAATAGATTACAGCATATCATCTGGAAACGATATAAATATAGAAGAAAGGGATACTATTGAAGTGATAAAGATAAAAGATAAATTTATTGCACATCCTGACGTGAAAGCAAGGCACCCTGCCTTTGATGTAACTCCATACAACCTTATAACAGCAATAATAACTGAAAGGGGAGTAATCTCACCTGTTAATAGAAAAAACATAAGAAAATTAAAGTAATAAATACTTAAAAAAATATAAAATTAACTCTTTTTAAATTTCTTTTTTGTAAAATATTAGAAAGAGGTAAATTATGGATTTTACATTAAAAGAGATATTCAAATCTGGCGGGCCTATATTCATTTTTTTGATATTGCTTTCAATATATTCAATAGCTATAATAATAGAAAAATACAAACAGTTTAAGAAAATAGTTAAAAAAAATTTGCTTATTATAAACAGGGCAAATCATTTTTTTAAAATAAATAAGGGTGGGGAGTTTATCAAGCATCTTGTTGCACAAAAGAATATTCTTTCTGAGATCGTTACTGGATTTATAAATCATAATGGAACACTGAAGGAAAAGAGAGAATACATATCATCAATGTTAGAACATCACAACACTCAGCTATCAAAAAAACTCAACACACTTGCGACAATTGGCTCAGTATCACCATTTATAGGGCTCTTTGGTACGGTTATCGGTGTTGTAAAGGCTTTTAAGGATATGGCTGCTTTTCAAAGCGCTGGGCCTGCAGTCATTGCTCAGGGAATATCAGAGGCTCTTGTTAACACTGCTATGGGCCTTTTTGTAGCGATACCTGCTGTTGTGGCATACAACTATTTTATATCTGAGATTGATAGATTCAATTCAGAGATTAGCTGGTTTACTGAACAGCTGATAGACAGGCACAATAAAAATGAAAATACATAACAAAGCAAGGGGTGCTATATCAGAAATAAATATGATTCCAATGATAGACGTGATGCTTGTCATTTTAATCATTTTTATGATAATAACTCCTTTCTTTGTACAATCGCATATAAAAGTAAATCTCCCTAAAACCTCGTCATCACCTGAAACAATATCATCAAATGACAACAAAATTATCAAGATAACAATAACTAAGGATGGGGACATATATGTTAATTCCAAAAAAACTAAGAATCTTGAAAGGGAGTTATCATTAAATCTTTCAAAATCTTATGAAAAAACTGTTCTTGTTGAGGCTGAAAAAACGACACCTGTTCAGGATGTTATAACAGCTCTTGATACTGCCAAAAAGCTTGGAGCTGGAAAGGTTGGGATATCAGTTATATCAGAAAGATGAACATATATCTCCTATATTCAAGCATAATTCATTTCATTCTTGTCGTTTTATTGTTTTTATCCATTAGAATCACAATAAAGTCAGCTCCAAAACAATATTACATAGATTTTATTGGACAATCAGAGGTTATGACAGCACAGAATCCAATATCAGCCGGGATTAAAAATGATAACATCATATCAAACGACACTGAACAAAAAAAACCAGAAGAAGTTAAAGGACAAAAAACTCCTGCAAAGCCAAAACAGGTTGATGATCCCGATTATCTATATACAAATTCCAAAAATATGAAACCATCTATGGCTGACGAAGAATCTCAGATATTAAAAAAAGGAGTTATTAAGAAATCTGTTAACAGCGGGGTTGCTTCTGATGGTGGTATAGAAAATTCAGGGATAAGAACTGACTCCAATTTTCCCTATCCATGGTATATAACAACAGTTAGAACAAGATTGTTTGAAAGCTGGCAATCTCAGGATGTGACATCTAAAAACCTTAAATCAGTTGTAAAATTCAGGATACTAAGAAATGGTCTTATAGACAGGATACAGATAGATAAGAGCTCAGGGAACAGGCTTTTTGATCAATCTGTTGTTATGGCCGTATCTGAGATAAAACGATTAGATCCTCTTCCTGATGAGTTTTATGAGGATTATCTAACAGTTTATGTTGAGTTTAAAACATTGGAATAATATGAATCTTATAATAATTTTGATAGTAGCAGTTTTCCATATATTACCTGTTATACTCTATCCAGAGACCACAGTTCTTGGGCCAACATATCTTTTTGTCTCTTTTTTGCTCTGGTCGGCTTTTTTCTTGTTATTAAAATCAAGTTTTTATAAATTATCCACCAAAACATCATCATTTATATTTATAGTGATTGCCATTGCTATGCTACTTTCTATAATGTTTTTTTATCCTCAGAGGAATAATAAACCAGTATTCTATAAGATTTTAGATGAAGAATACCCTGATAGATTTACTATATACAGAGGTTTTAAGAAATTGGGCATTAATATTCCACAGATACTGACGGAGAAAAAAAAGTGATCAAAACATTGATAGGGTTGGCTATAATAATAACCTTGAACATTTTGATGTTTATATGCTTTCCATACACAAACAAATATGGACATTATTTTTTATACGGTCTTACAGCATTCTGGTCATTTTTATATATTTATTTTAAGCTCAAATCTATGCTGTTCAGATTGTTCCCATTTAAAATAATTTTTTTTATTTTTATGCTTTTTATAAACTCACTTATTATCCCTCAAAGCAATGGCAAGCCTATACTTAAAAAAATATTAAACAGAGAATATCCAACTTCAAACGATATAAAGCATGGAAGAATAAAATTTTTAAATAGTTTTTTGATGAAATAACAATCTGGAGGACTGATGAATATAGTTATAACTGGAGGAAGGGGATTTGTTGGAGGCAATCTTATAAAACTTCTTAAAGCTTCTGGAGGCTATAATATAAAAGTTTTAACAAGAGGGTCAGATCAAAAGATAGATGATATAAAATACACATCCGTTAATTATCGTGATTTTAAATCGCTTAAATCAGCGACTGAAGGTTCTGATGTAATAGTTCACTTAGCAGCAACTCTTTTCGCAAGAAGTAAAAAAGAATTTTTAATGGAAAATGTAAACTCCACAAAAAACCTTGTAAAAGCTGCTAATGAAAATGGTGTAAAAAAAATAATATATATCTCATCGCTTGCAGCAGGTGGTGCATCATCGCCTGAAAAACCAATAGATGAAACTAAACCAGAAAATCCTGTTTCATTTTATGGATTAAGCAAGCTCCTTGCTGAAAAAGAGTTAGAACTTCTTTCAAATACTAATTATATCATACTCAGGCCACCCATAATATATGGGCCAAATGATGATAGCTGCTCTACAATAGCACTGTGGGTGAAAAGAGGAATAATGGTATCACCATCAAACAAAAATTCAATGTTCAGCTTTATATATGTAAATGATCTCTGCAAATGCATAGAAATAGCCATTAAAGACAATACTTTAAAGAGAGAAAAATTTTATCTTTCAGAACATGAGTTTTACACATGGCAGAACTTTATATATAACATTGCTGATAGCATGAGGGTAAAGAGACCGATCATTCCTACACTACCCTACTCAGTTCTTTATCTAACATCACTCTCGTATGAGATCATATCATATATATTCAATACAAAACCTGTTTTAAACCGTGATAAAATAAGGGAGGCTGCAGTTTCACACTGGGTGGCAAATCCTACTAAGTGGGAAGAAAAGACTGGCTTTAAAAGCTGGACACCACTAATAGAAGGTCTTAAAGAATCATTTACAAATTTGCTATAATAAAATAGATGAAAAGATGGAGAGATGGCCGAGTGGTTTAAGGCGGCGGTTTGCTAAACCGCTGTACGTTTGAAAAAGCGTACCGTGGGTTCGAATCCCACTCTCTCCGTTCCAAAGCATGTTAGTCACATTTGCTTTGGTGTCCGAAAGTTCCATCGCTGAGACATAATATTAATCGGCCAGGTGTAACTTTTATAGACATCAATAAAAAGAAATAGAAGGATTGCTGATATGTCCCGAGACGAAAGACAGACGAGAACAGAAATGATAAATCCGGTTCTGCATGAACGGGGCTGGACTGAATCACTGATAAGGGAAGAGAGAACGCCCGGCGGGACGGACATCATTGACGGTAAACCCTGCAAGAGAAAAGGCAGGACTGATTATCTTCTCTGCCTTCCTCTGTCAGACGGCAGGTCTTTGTTTCCCGTTGCCCTGCTTGAAGCCAAGGCAGAAGACAAACTTCCGTCTCTTGGAATCCAGCAGGCAAAGGGTTACATGAAAAAGTTTCACGTTCCTTTTGTTTTCTCAACCAACGGAAATCTGTATTGTGAATATGCCGAGGATACCGGGCAGATTAAGGATTCACTGAAACCGTTTTCCTTTCCTTCCCCTGACGATTTGAAACGCAGATACGAAACGATAAAGAATATCCGGCTGGAATCAGAAGCAGCAAAACCCCTGCTTATGCCGTATAAAGGCGGGGAAGCGGCAAGATACTATTTTCAGGATGCCTCAATAAGGGCAACCCTTGAGAAAATGGCAAAGGGCAATAAAAGGGTTCTGCTGTCCCTTGCAACCGGTACCGGCAAGACAATCATTGCGGTCCAGCTTCTTTATAAACTCGCGCAGGCAGGGCAACTGAAAAGGGCTTTGTTCGTGTGTGACAGAGACGAACTGAGAACACAGGGGATGGCAAAGATGCATGCCGTTTTCGGTGACAATGCACAGATAGTTACTACTCATGACCCGCAGAGAAACGCAAAAATACTCGTTGCCACCTATCAGACCCTTAACGTTACAGAAGAATTTGACGAGCCAAATTTCTGGAAGGAAAACTATCCTAATAATTTCTTCAGCCACATAATCATTGACGAATGCCACAGGAGTGCGTGGGGTAAATGGAGCATTATTCTGAAAGACAATCCTGATGCGGTCCATGTTGGTCTAACTGCTACGCCGAGAATAGTCGCCGGAGGTAAAAAGGATTCAACGGGCAGGAAAACAGACGAAGAAATTACCAATCATAACCTTGAATATTTCGGGGAACCCGTTTATGAATATTCAATGGGCACGGGACAGAACGATGGTTATCTTGCTTCCTGTGAAGTGGTAAGAAGGCTGGTTGACCTGGACAAGAAAGAGATAACGAAAGAAGACGTTGAAAAACGTTCTGCAACTGACCCTTATACCGGAAAGAAAGTCAATCCTGCAGACATAGAAGACAAATATACTGCGAAGGACTATGAAATGAAACTGATGCTTGACGACAGGGTTAAAGCAATGTCAGAAGACCTGTTTCAGTTATTACTTGATACCGGCGGACCTCATCAGAAGACGATTGTTTTCTGTGCAAGGGATACACACGCCAATCAAGTAATGATTGCATTAAATAACATATACGAGAAATGGTGCAGTGACAATAAAAGAACGTCGAAGGAATTTTATGCTTTTCAGTGTACCGGCAATCCTGACTTAAGACCATCCGCAGACAAACTCATCCCCGATTTCAGGGGCTCAAGGAATTCACATTTCATTGCCACGACCGTTGAACTACTTTCTACCGGAGTGGATGTTCCCAATCTTGATAACGTGGTATTCTTTAAATACGTTGAATCGCCCATCAGCTTTTATCAGATGACCGGAAGAGGCACAAGAACCGGTGAGCCCCGCGGTTCAAAACTGATGTTCAGGATATACGATTACACGAACGCTACGAGATTATTCGGGGAGGAATTCATAAGCAGGGCAAGGCCGTCAATTGAAAAGCTGGCAGAAGAAGAGTTTATCATCAGGGAACCAAGGGCTGAATACGGTGTTCCCAGTGACCAGGCAAAACAAAAGATTATCCGCATAGGAGAAAATCAGTTTACGGTTCAGGTGCAGGGCGAGGGCTGTTCAATCCTCTGTGAGGAAGACGGAAAAGAAGTGCTTGTCCCTGTTGAGGAATACAAGATGCGACTTGCGGAAAAACTTGTTGAAGAAGCCCCTGTAATAGACGAGTTAAGAAACAGATGGATTGTACCTGACAAGAGAATAAAACTACTTCAGGAATTACCCGGAGGCGAAGGAGCAGTCCGTCTGATACGGGAACTTGAAGACGAGCAGGAATGTGATTTATACGACGTTCTGGCGGAATTAGGTTACGGGCTGGTGCCTAAGTCAAGAAGCGAAAGGGCAGCGGCGTTCTCGTATAAAAACAAAACGTGGCTGAGGGAATTTCCCGAAATGACGGGAAAGGTTCTGACGTTAATGGCAAAACAGTTTGAAAAAGGCGGAATTGAGGAACTGGAAACTACCAACCTTTTTGACGAATCAGAGATTGTAGCCAACGGCGGATTTGAAGCCCTTGCCGGTCTCAGACAGGAACCACAACAGTTAATCCAGAAAACGAAACTGAGGTTACTGGCATGAAAAAAGAAGCAAGGAAAAAACTGCCTGCAGGATGGGAGGTTGTTAATTTAAGTAAATGTACTGATGTGATTGAAAGTGGCAGCAGACCAAAGGGTGGAGTTAAGAATATTGATAGTGGCATTCCGAGTTTGGGAGCAGAACATATCGGGCTATTTGGAACGTTTAACTTTAGTGATGTAAGGTTTATTTCAAAGGATTTTTATTCCGATATGAAGAGAGGTAAAATAAGAATCGGTGATATTTTGCTTGTTAAAGATGGGGCAACCACAGGCAGAGTCGCCTTCGTTAATAATGATTTCCCTTTCAAGAAGGCAGCAATTAATGAGCACGTATTTTTAATAAGATTAAAAGATGAATTTAATGGAAAATTAATTTCTTATGTAATAAACAGTCCCCTTGGACAAAAATCTATTGAGAAAAGTTTTCATGGCGCTGCACAGGGAGGTATTACACAAACATTCGCAGATGAAATATATTTTTCTATTCCTCAGAAATATAATGAACAAATATCAGTTTTGAAAGAGATTGAATTCAGGATTAATGAAATAGAAAAGATGAGGCAGGCGGCATTAAACCAGAAAGAGGCAATCTCCGCAATGCAGTCCGCAATATTGCGGGAAACCTTTCCCTACAAAGAAGGCGATAAGTTGCCTCAGGGATGGAGATGGGAAAAGTTATCAGAAACCTGTTTTATTAACCCCAGAGCAGAAAAAGGATTTTCAAGGGGTTCGGATGAATTAACTTCATTCGTTCCAATGGAAGCCATTGACGAAACAAGAGGTAAGATAGCAAAAGCAATTACACGGAAATATTCCGAGATATCGCGTGGATATACTTTTTTTATGGAAGGAGACATATTGTTTGCAAAGATTACTCCATGCATGCAGAATGGCAAATCTGCAATTGCAGAAAATCTTATAGATGGTGTTGGTTTTGGATCAACAGAATTTCACGTATTACGTCCGAAAGAAAAAGTAATCAAGGAGTGGATATATTATTTTGTGAGAACACAGAAATTCAGGAAGAGAGCAGAAAACCGTTTTAAAGGAAGTGCGGGACAACAGAGAGTGCCTTCAGATTTCATGGAAGATTCATTGGTTCCACTGCCTTCTGACATCGGAGAACAAAAAGAAATAGTCAAGAAATTAAAACAAAGAATTAATGAAGTGGAAAAGATGAGTGACGCTGTAAACAAAAAATTGGAAGCAACAGGATTACTGCAGGGAGCGGTATTGAGAGAGGTTTTTGATTTTGAGGAGAAGAATTAACGTGGTAAAGAATAAAATCAATAACGGAAACGGCAAGGTAATAAATTCACAGGCTGGTATGGATAAGGCAGTTAAGTCAGTCTGCGATATCTTAAGAAGAGACAAAGCAAAAGGTGCCCGTCTTTACGTGCCGGAATTAACATGGATGTTTTTCCTCAGGTATCTTGACGTGCTGGAAGAAAAAGAAGAACAAAAAGCAAAAGCATTGGGTACAAAATTTGAAAGCACGTTAAAACCACCTTACAGATGGCGGGACTGGGCTGCACCCTACGATTTCAAAATACCATTGAAAGAAGCGGTCTCAAAGAAATTACAAGGCTGGAAAAGAAAGGAACTATCTGAAGGGCACCTTGGATCTTTCCTTTCGTTTGTCAACGATGAGTTGTTTCCTTATTTGCAAAAACTGGGCGGTAAATCAGGAGCCACAAACAAGCAGAAAATAATCTCGGAGATATTCAGGAACAAGGAAAAGACGATACTCGCAAGCGAGACCAACCTACAAAATGCCTTGGATAAGATTCATGAACTCTCACAGGCGAGCATCAGCGAACAGCACATATTCCCCATATCCCAGGCATTTGAAGGCCTGTTGCCGAGTCTGGGCGAGAAGAAAAACGACGGCGGACAGTTCTTTACCCCGCGGGAAATTATACGGGTAATCGTTAACGTGGTTAAACCACAAACCGGTAAAACCGTTTATGACCCGTGTTGCGGGACAGGTGGTTTCCTCATTGAGGCATATAAATACATGATAAAGCAGAAACCTACGCCTACGCAGATACAGGAATTAAAAACGGAAACTTTATGGGGCAGAGAGGATGCTGGGGAAGCTGTCCCGGTTTGTCTTGCCAACATGATACTTAACGAAATTGACTTGCCAAGAATATGGCATGGCAATACCTTGACCGGAAACGTAACCTATGGCGATTTATTTGAAGGCGGCCCGAACCAGTTTGATTACGTTCTGACTAATCCGCCGTTCGGGAGCAAGGAAGGAAAAGACGCACAGGCACAGTTTGCCTATAAATGCGGTAAGGCACAGATACTATTCCTTCAGCACATCATTGATTCACTTGCCGATGGCGGGACCTGCGGGATGGTAATTGATGAAGGCGTCCTGTTCCATACCAAGACCGCCGCGTATCAGCAGACGAAAAGGAAGTTACTGAACGAATGCAATCTCTGGTGCATTATAAGTCTGCCCGGAGGCGTTTTCGTGAATGCAGGAGCAGGCGTTAAAACCAATCTGCTGTTTTTTACCAAGGGCAGACAGACCGAAAGGGTCTGGTATTATGATATGACCCTGACCAATGATTTCAAACCCAGAAAAGTGAACAAGGGTAATCCGTTAACCTATGACGACTTTAAGGATTTCTTTGAAAGGCTTGTTCTTAAACCCGATAACCCGAAAAGGATGAGTGAACGAAGCTGGTACGTTACCATTGATGAGATTAAGGAAAAGAAATTTGATTTGAAGGCGACCAACGAGAATGCACCTGACTTGTCCGACAAAAGAACCACTGCCGAACTGATGTCAATCATCAGCGATGCCCAGAAGCAGATAGACGAAGGACTGAAAAATCTGCAGAAGCAGGATACCAATGGATAAAAAAGAACTGGAACTGATAGTCAAGGAAGGCGAGGGGCTGACGATAGAGTTCAAGGAGAAATATACTCCGAGAATCGTTGAAGACATCGTTGCCTTTTCAAATACCCGGGGCGGATTCATCCTGCTGGGTGTAGGTGATAACGGAAAAGTTATCGGTGAATCGTTGACTAATAAATTGAAGGCAGATATAAACAGTCTGGCAAGGGGTTGTGACCCACACGTTTCAGTTAAAAGCATTATTCAGATTGGAAACGTTGTAGTCATTGAAATCCCAGAAGGTGACGAAAAACCTCACAGTTGTTCATCGGGATATTTCCGCAGACTTGATGCGGTAACCCAGAAAATGTCACAGAAGGAACTGCGAATGATATTCAGGGAAACTGTTGACAGGACATTTGAAGACATACCACGCAGGGATTTTAATTCTGAAGACGTATCCTTAAAAAAGGTCAGGGCATTTCTTAAGGAATCAAATACTTCTTATAAAGTCAGTAAGGCAAATCTGACTTCTGTTCTTGCAAGTATAAGCACTTATAAAGAAGGAAAAATCAATAATGCAGGCGCATTGATGTTTGCCGATGACATAAACAGGTTTGTCCCGTATTCTGAAACAATTCTTTGCGCTTTTAAAGGCACGACTAAAACCCACATTTACGACCGTAAAGATGTGCGAGATGACCTGCTGAAACAGTTTAACGAGTCAATATTGTTTCTTCAAAAACATCTCAACATTAGAAGTGAAATACGGGGAGTAAACAGGTATGACATTTATGAAATTCCCATTGATGCATTACGTGAGGCAGTCGTCAATGCAATCATTCATAGGGATTACAGCATGGGGGGAACGAACATATCCGTCAATGTGTTTGACGACAGAGTAGAGATTGTAAACCCAGGCGGACTCCCTTCCGGTCTTACCAAAGAGAATTTTGGGAAAGAATCAGTGAGACGCAATCTTATCCTTGCGGATTTATTTCATCGTATGCGCAAGGTTGAACGGGTTGGTTCCGGGATTGGCAGGATGCGGGAGTTTATGAAACAGTTGGGTTTAAAGGAACCTGTTTTTGAATCTGATACCTTTTTCCGGGCAATCTTTTATAGAAACCCGGAATATGCCTTAAAACAGGCTTCTGAAATACCCAAGAAGAGCATCCAGAAAACATCCAGAAAGCATCCAGAAAACATCCAGAAAATAATTGATGCGATATCAGAAAATCCAAACATTTCAATGCGTGAATTAATGCAAAAATTAGGTTTAACAGAAGGCAGTATCAGGCATCATTTATTCAGGTTAAAGAAAAAAGGAATATTAAAGAGAAACGGTCCTGATAAAGGCGGATACTGGGAAGTTATTAAATAAAGCACGATTATGGCACGATTTGTCCAAAAGTGGGTCATAAACATGCCAAATGGTGCTATCGGTGGCGATTATTTGGCGTAATAGGACAGTTCCATAAGACATCGGCACGGGACTGGGGAGACGAGGTGCTTTTTGCCCAGAGGACTTATAAGGATACGGAATTTGAAGGAGTCAGAGAGCAGGGCACAGCCAATAACCGCTTGGGACCCTCGGGTATCATAGCATAATGGGTTCTGAAAGGCGTCGCTGGCGCTCCGATGCTGGTGCTAAGTCCCGATGTAAATCGGGACGCGGGATTCGCCTGTCCGCCGAAGATATATCAGCAAAGTGGCGAATAGCTACAGTTGTTTTGCTGATATGTTCATCGTAGGCGGAAAAAGCCTTTCTTCCTGCAACTGCCTACCGTCAACCATGTCCATAGTGAGGATAACAAATTATATCTGGTTTTTGGTCAAATGATACAAAAAATATTTAAAGAAAACAAAACAATTTATGCCAAGAGATATTGTGAATTTTTTTAACAAACAAGCGAAGCTGATGGTTAAATCAGGAATGTGGTATTTGCTTTTGCTAACGATTTGCTTCTTCCATTCTGATTGTGTAGCTCAGAACAATGATTATTCTGCAACTCATTCATCCGTATCAACACACTCAGATATAGATATTCTAGTTCAGCACGAAAGTCCTATTAATACATACAAGACAAATTATTTTTCTATCAACAACTGGCCAGGGAATAAATCCTCGCAAGCTAAATTTCAGATAAGCATGAAATTTAGCGTTTTAAAACCAGATCTTTATATTTTCAAACGATCTTACTTCCCTATTTATATTGGCTACACCCAGAAATCGTTGTGGAATATTGGTCAGCCCTCAGCACCGTTTGAGGAAACGAACTACAATCCAGAGTTGTTTTTAGACTATCAGGTAAATCGCACCATTTATAACCGATTAAAACTACGCAATATTACAGTTGGCCTCTTTGAACATGAATCAAACGGTATGTCAGAAGCAGATTCTCGCAGTTGGAATAGGCAATACATAATGTGCAAATTTGGATTGGAACCAGAGGAACATTTAAATCTTACTGGCTCTTTTATACCAGATAAGATGTCTTTCTATGTAAAGTTATGGATTCCATCAGACTATTCAGATCAAGATAACTATCTTCACAGCAGAGGGAGTGATGATGACTTTCTTGATTATGCTGGGCGAGGGGAAGTCAGTTTTAGTATTAGAAACTTTTTGTGGGGTGGGGCGTTAAAAGATCATCAGCTTGATATCAAAACGCCTATATTTCACGATACACACAAGCCATCGTGGCAGTTTGAATTTCGTCAACAGATCCCAAGAATGAATTTTTCAATTTATTTTCAGTATTGGTATGGTCATGGGGAAAGTCTCTTGCGATTTGATCAGTTTGGACATCGTGGCTTTGCAGGGGTTTCGTTTTCATACTAATAAAGTTTTGGTGTGATATTTGATTATTATAAAATATATATTATGTTTAAAAAAATTAAATATGGCAAAATAGAGGTAAGGTCACAAACACTCGTTTTATTTTCAGCCATTTATTTTGCTTTTGTTTTAAATCTTGCTTTTTGGCGATATATCCTTGGACACGTTCAGATAAATAACTTTGCTAATTTCTTTTTTATCATATCCACGGCTATTTCGGTTGTCTCAGCGTTTTATATATTTTTTAATCTTATCATAGTTCCTTTCGCTGCCAAACCACTTCTTTCGCTATTACTACTTTTCTCTTCTATAGTTAATTATATGATGTTTTCGCTTAATGTTTTTGTGGACAAGGATATGATGAGAAATGTATTTGAGACAACCACTGCTGAAGCATGGGATCTTGTTACGATACCAGGAGTTATATGGGTTTTAGTCCTTGGGATTTTGCCAGCAGTGTTCCTTATTCGTATTAAAATTAAATATTTATCATTTAAAAAGGAGCTTTTTTCAAGAATAAAATTAATTGCTATCGCCATCATTCTGCTCCTTATTCAGATCCCATTTTTTTATAAATCATACGCCTCTTTTGTTCGCAATCATGGTGAAATAGGTCATCTATTGAACACATCTAATTACATAGATGGAACTATTAAAGAAATAAAAACTCGTCTTAACTCTAATCATAAATTTGTTATACTTGACGAAAATGCAAGTCTTGTCTTAAACGATGATGGGGCTAAAACTGTTTTCATATTAATGATTGGTGAAACAGCCCGAGATGCCAATTTCTCACTCGGTGGATATAAGAGAAACACTAATCCGTTTCTTCGAAAGGAGGATGTGATTTATTTTAAGGATGTAAAATCCTGCGGGACATCCACAGCATATTCCGTTCCGTGTATGTTTTCTAATTTAACCCGTTCTGGTTTTTCACAGAGTAAGGCTCGATATATGGAAAACGTTCTTGATCTTATAAAAAGAGCAGGTTATGATGTGATATGGCAGGATAATGACGAGGGTTGTAAGCACGTTTGCGATAGGGTGACGATTGAGAATATGCTTGAACGCAAAAACTCTCCTTATTGCCGCACAGGTTATTGTTTAGACGAAGTCTTTCTCGAAGGACTGGATAAAAAACTTATGAATATAAAAAAAGATACTGTTATAATAATGCATACTATGGGCAGTCATGGTCCAGCCTATTATAAACGTTATCCTGATAGGTTTAAAATATTTAAGCCAACCTGCGATACTTCTGATATACAAAATTGTTCTAGGGAATCAGTAATAAATACCTATGATAACACAATTGTATATACAGATTATATAATCTCTTCGGTTATAAACACACTAAAAAAATTCCCAAACTTAGAATCCGGACTTCTTTATGTTTCCGACCACGGCGAATCGCTCGGTGAGAAGAATCTATATCTTCACGGAATGCCATATGCCATAGCCCCAGAGGAGCAAAAAACGGTTCCTATGATTTTATGGATGTCGGATAATATGAAGGCTTTAGATTACATAAATTACTCCTGTCTTAAAAACAAGGCTAAGGACAATGACTATTCTCATGATGTTATTTTTCACTCGCTTTTAAGCATTCTTGAGGTAAAAACGATATCCTATAATCCGGATTTAGACATATTCAGATCATGCAGGACAAGAAGGTTTCCATACTAATTATACATCGATTGGTAAATTTCACATTATTTATGAATGACCCAACTTTTTAATAATTCTTCATTGGTAAAATTTAACCTTTAGGTTTTTTCAGGAGAGGTTAATTTATAAAATATTATTATGAACAAAAAAATGATACTTGCTTTAACATCACTGACCGCTTTTATAAATCCATTTATGATGTCGTCAATAAACGTTGCGATTATGGAAATAGAAAAATCTCTCGGCACATCATCCACATCAACAAGCTGGATAATAACGGCTTATGTCCTTTCAACAGCAGTGAGTTTGATTCCTTCAGGAAAACTGGCTGATATATTTGGAAAAAAAAGAATATATGTAATCGGGATTTTTATATTCAGCCTATCATCATTTTTTTGTGCAGTATCCAATAACTTTACTTTAATAATAATATCAAGAATAATTCAAGGAATAAGCGGGGGAATGTTCCTTGCAACTCAGACAGCTATTTTAACCCACATATTTCCAAAAGAGAAAAGAGGAAGGGTGCTTGGAATAAATGTGAGCTGCGTTTATATAGGACTCTCAGTTGGCCCTTTTATTGGAGGATTTATAACAGAAAGATATGGATGGAATAAAATCTTTCTATTGACTGCAGTTATAACTTTTTTAGCAAGCGTTATATGTTATTATAAAATAAAGTTTGAGGATATAAAAAATGAAGATAAATTTAATTTCAAAGAGACAGTCGTTTACTCTCTTTTTATAATTTCTTTTATATATGGAATATCAAAAATAAACAGTATATACGGTTTATTAATATTTACTTTATCAATATTTTTATTCTATTACACAATAAAGATTGAAAGCACTTCAGAAAATCCGCTTGTAGATGTAAAAAGTTTTTTAAAGAATACAGTTTTTATATTTTCAAATGCTGCAGCTTTAATAAACTATACAGCGACCAATGCTATAACATTTTTTTTAAGCATATATCTCCAATCATTTTTTCAAATAAATCCTAAGACTACTGGGCTTGTGTTGCTCATCCAGCCAGCCATTATGACCATTATTTCTCCATTTGCTGGAAGATTATCTGATAGAAAAGAACCTCATATCATCAGTTCTATTGGTATGACTCTTATAACAATAGCATTATTAATGCTTACTTTTATAAACAGTTTGAATACTATTTTATATATAATATTTCTGCTTGTAATTGCAGGTATTGGTTTTGGATTGTTTACATCACCGAATACAAACGCTGTTATGAGCTCTGTTGCTAAAAAAGATTATTCTAAGGCGTCATCAATACTTGCAACATCAAGGGTTTTAGGTCAAACTCTTTCAATGGGGATATCAACTCTTGTTATATCTGTATATATGTCAGACAAATCTCTTGGAAGTAATTCTAAACTGCTTTTACAATCAATGAGGATGTCATTCGTTATTTTTTCAATTCTTTCATTTGCTGGAATATTTTTTTCATTTAAAAGAGGCAGGATACACTCAACCAAAAAGGAGCTATTATGAAAACAGTTATACTGCTTACAATATCAAATATATTTATGACTTTTGCATGGTATGGCCATCTGAAGCACAGGGATATCAAGCTTGTCTATGTGATACTTATAAGCTGGTTTATTGCTTTTTTTGAATACTGTTTTCAGGTGCCAGCAAATCGTATAGGTTATGGTGAGTTCAGTGCTGTGCAACTCAAAACCATACAAGAGGTTATATCATTGACTGTTTTTTGCATATTTGCAGCTCTTTATTTAAAAGAATCGATAAGATGGAACCATATGGTGGGGTTTGGTTTTATAGTTCTTGCAGTATTCTTTATTTTTAAGGTTAAATAGGGGGCACTGAAAAAGCCTAACGGTGGAGATTTTATAAAGGAGAAACTGTATAAAAAGTTTAAAAATTTATATTAAAACTGCAAGGTTTTTGATCTCTAATATTAAAAAAGCGTGCAGTTTTTACCACTTTTACTACCTTTTGGCTAGACTGAGGGTCACTAAGATAATATCCTACTTTGGAGGTTCAGATTTGGATTGTATGCGAGGCGTGACGAATGAGCATAGCGTTGGCTATATGAATGAGGAGCAACGAAGCAGACGGCCAAATATGAACCTTCCCTTTCCTTTGAAGGAAAGGGACTGGTTGCTTTTTGGCTATGACTGCGTCACTCGTCGCTCATATAGTCCCGCTATATTCGTTCCTCGTTTCTTGTCTCACTTAAAAATCAACTCAGCCAAAGTGAATAGTATCTCAGTGACCATCAGTAATTGCCAATTTTTGGCTACGACTTCGTTGCTCGTCGTTTACAGACCTTATTCAGGTATGCTCACTCCTCGCTCCTCGTCTCGCCCGCCTGCCTACGATAAACATATCAGCAAAACGACTGTGGCTATTCGCCACTTTGCTGATATATCTTTGGCAGGCATGCCTGCCGAAGCTGTTTCAGCGTAGGCAGGCTTAAAAAATTGGCTAATTTACAGCACAAATAGACTTTTTCAGTGCCCCCTAAATAGGATTCACAATACTAAAATAAATTAGATTCAAATAAAAATGAAAAATCCCCTGATTTTAAGAGAATCAGGGGATTTAAATTATCAGGCTTTATTTTGTAGAAGTAGTTTTGCTATCCTGATCTAATGTTGCGGAAGCTGATGCTTCACCTGAAATAGATGAGCTCTCAACCTTAAACTCTGAGGTTGAAACAACATTTCCTTCAGCATCTCTAAGCTCTACCTTCCAGTTTCCAGGCATAACAGTTTTTATAGCCCAAGTTCTGAAAGGAGTACCCTTGATATCAAGCTTAACATCATCAACTTTTTTATCATTAAAATAAAACACAAAGTCAACAGTCGTTGGGGTTGTTGAAACCTCTACAACTCTTGTCCATACATAAACCCTTGATGTATCACTTGAGAATGTTGTGCTTTCACCCACAAGTTCCCTTTTATCAACATTGGTACCAACAGCAAGTTTTTCTATCTTTACAGCTGGCTCAGCCTTTTTCTCTTGAATATTTTGTGTGTCTTCGGAAAATACATAAGAAGATGCCATAAATAAACTAATAATAAATATACTAATTTTTTTCATAATTCCTCCTACTAAACATTTTATATAAAAAATAAAATTATGTAAAATTAAATTATAGCTTATGAAGCTTAACATTGCCGTGTGGAGGGAAAATGGAAAACAAAGCGTCATTAATAAAGAAACTGTTAAAAAAAATACCATTTTTGTTGTTGATAAAGGCTGCACCGAGGATCATAGATACTGTTTCAGGAATGAGAAGTAATGGTGATAATAATGCTGAAATGGAAGAAATGGATAGAATTAATAATATTGAAAATATCATCCTTGAAGAGGCAAAGAGTATATCAAATATTGAGTATGAAATAGAACTGTTAAAAAAGAAAGTTGAAAGCAGAAGGTTTCTTATATATATTCTCATAGCCCTTGATATAATAATACTTATAATTGCAATTGCTATAATGGCAAAGATATATTAATGGAGGTTTTATGCCGGAGGTAGCGGTAATAATAGGAAGTGAGACTGATTTGCCAAAGATAAAGGATGCAGTAAAAGCACTGAATGATTTTGAGGTAAAAAGTACAATAAAGATCTTATCAGCCCACAGAACACCTGATGAAGCTATAGAATTTGCAAGGGGTGCTGAAAGAAATGGAATAGAAGTAATAATCTGTGGAGCAGGACTTTCTGCTCACCTTCCGGGAATAATTGCAGCCAACACTACTCTTCCTGTTATCGGAATACCATTTTCTGCCAAACTTGGTGGCCTTGATTCTCTTCTTTCAATAGTTGATATGCCATCAGGAGTGCCTGTGGCAACTGTTGGGATAGACTCATCAAAGAACGCGGCTCTGCTTGCAATCCAGATACTTTCCATAAAATATCCATTTCTATCTGAAAAAATAAAAAAACACAGAACCATTATGAGAGAGGATATACTCAATAAGAATAAAAATATAAATGAGTTGATGGAAAAATACGAAAAATAAATGCCAGTTTTAAAACCAACCATAAAAAACATAAAATTATGTTCTAACATTATAAACCATGGAGATGTTGTTGCTTTTCCAACGGAAACAGTTTATGGATTGGGGGCTGATGTATTTAATGAAAATGCAGTAATTAAGATATTTGAGATAAAAAAAAGACCGAGATTTGATCCATTGATAGTTCATATATCAGATATTTCAGATATAGATAAGATAGCCCATAAACCGCCTGAAAGGATTAAAAAACTTTTAAAAAAATTTTGGCCAGGCCCGCTTACTGTAATACTAAAGAAAAAGAACTCCGTTCCAGATGTTGTTACTGCTGGTCTTGACACAGTGGCTGTAAGAATGTCATCTAACAGTATTGCTTTTCAGTTGATAAAAACCTCTAAAACACCCATAGCAGCCCCAAGTGCTAATAGATTTACAAGATTAAGTCCTACCAGAGCAGAACATGTTTTAAAACAGCTTGGAAGCAATATCTTTGTATTGGATGGTGGAAAAACTGTTTATGGGGTTGAGTCAACAATAATAAAATACGAACGCGGTAATATATATCTATTAAGACCTGGGGCTTTGAGTCCTGAAAAAATAGAAAAAGAGTTTGGAAAAAAGCTTCTTATGCCAGTTGCCGGTAAGATTGAATCACCCGGACAGTTTAAAAAACATTACTCACCTGCCAAAAAACTCATAATTGTAAGAGACGAAGATGAGATAAAAATTTCTGAGGATGCTGGATATATATCGTTCAAGGATAGGCCTTTAAAAAAATATAGGTTTTCAGCTGTGCTATCAGAAAAAGGTGATCTCTATGAGGCAGCATCAAACCTTTTTGATATTCTTAACAAAGCTGAGGATGCCAGCATAAAAAAAATATATGTGCAAAGAGTTCCGCTAAATGGTATAGGCTTTGCAATAATGGATAGACTTAAAAGAGCAGAAGGATTATGAAAAAGCTTAGAATACTTCATATAACCGAATCAAATGGATTTTCTGGTGGAGTAAATCAATCATATCAGTTAGCAAAAGGGTTATCAGCTATGGGACATATAAACTACTTTGCTGCACCTGAAAATGGAATTCTTTATCAGATGGTAAAAAAAGAAAATTTTAATGTCTTTAACTTTAAGCCCAATGGAAGTTTAGACATTAAAACTATTAAAAACTTAAAAAAATTATTTGAGGAATATAGATTTGATGTTGTCCATACGCACCATTCAAGGGCGCATCATTACTCCTTTATAGCTAAGAAGATTTCAGATTATAAACCCGTGATTATTGCTTCAAGAAGGGTTATACATCCAATACCGAAAAATATATTTGCCGAGATAAGATATAAATCAAAGGATATAGATGCTTATATAGCTGTTTGTGAATATGTTAAAAAAATACTTACTGACTATGGGATAGATGAAAAAAAAGTTTTTGTTATATACAACGGAGTTGATACAAAAAGATTCAGGCCTCAAGATGTTGATTTTGAATTCAAAAAGTCATTAAGGCTTAACAATAATGATTTTGTTATATCACATATTGGAAACTTTAGCGATGAAAAAGGACAGATTTACACAGTAAAGGCAGCAAAAATACTTGCTGATAAAGGATATAGATTCAAACTTCTTTTTGCAGGAATGAGAACTGATAGTGAAGATATAAAAAAACTTTTTAAAGACAATCAATTATCTCTGGACTACGGAGTGTTTCTCGGTCTTAGGATGGATGTTGAAAATATACTTAATATAACTGATATAAGCGTAAATTCAAGCATAAGAGGAGAAGCACTGAGTGGAAGCATAAGAGAATCATTAGCCTCAGGAGTCCCAGTGGTGGCAAGCGATATAGGGGGAAATAGTGAGATTGTTAAGGATGGATATAATGGATTTTTGTTTAAACCATCTAAGTATGAAGATCTTGCTCAAAAGATTGAAATATTTGTAAAAAACCATAATCTAAGAAAAGAATTTTCACAAAATGCTGTAAAAACAATAGAAGATAAGTTTACAATTGATAGAATGGTTGATGATACTTTAAGACTTTATTATAAATTAATCAAGATATAATTACTGCAAATCCAATAAAAAAACTCTTAACAAATATTCTTTCAGGACACTATCCACTATTTTGAGACAGGGGCAGACCAGACAGCATACCTTTCACCGCTTGTTTCAAGCGTCCAACCATTTCCCGGCTGCCATCCCCAGTTTTTACCTAACTTTAGTGTAAGATAGTAATTGTCACCTGTTATAACAGCAACATAGAGCTCGTTTTGAGCTGCAACAATTTTAATAGGGCTTGTCGAACTTATTCCTGCTTTTTTCCTTATCTGAATAAGCTTTATAATAGCATTTTGATAATCACTACCCCAATCAAAAAAATGTGGCCAGAAAACACATGGAACACCAGGATGTGTTAATATATAAGCGTATCCCATAAGTCTCTGAGTTTTATACTCTTTGCTTGCACTTGCAATAAAATTAGGATCCCTCGGAGATGTGTCATGGTTTTCAACAAAAGTCACTGCCTTTTGTGGCCACCAGCCAATAAGCCCTGATGGCCTTCCATTATCATTCAACATCTCATACCTCTCATTCTCTATTGCATTTATCAGATTAAATTTAGTGGGAAAGTCAAAAGCACTTGACGCATTTGCTTTACCTGATGAGTTGTCGGTTCCATCTATCCAGTTAGTTACAAGCTGTTTATCACCATCATAGACCTCACCAACAGTAAAAACTGGTGATGAAGCATAGTTATAATCCTGTATATGTGATGGAGAATAACCCTTGACCATATCATAACGCCAGCCATCAAAGCCTAAATCATTTCGTAGCCATCTCATAAAAACCTTTGTATCACTCTGAACAGCAGGATTTCTGTGATCTAAATCTCTGCATCCACCATCGCCCTGACCCTCATCATAATTAGAGCTTTTCCCATTGTTTGGCTCTCCAGGAATTCCAGCCCATTCATCATTTTGAACTATTGCTGTTGTCGGCCAATCAGGATTTTTAAAATCAGCCCAGTTAGTTTTTCCGTTTCTGTGATTTAACACCACATCAGCTAAAACATAAATACCCTGCTGATGCATCGCATTGATTGCTCTCCTTAAATTCTGTTCAGTTCCCCATTGTGAGTTTAAATTATACCACTCTGTCGGATAATAGCTTCCAATAGATACTGGAGGAAACCATACAATCTCAAAACCAGCCTTTTTAATCTCCTTTGATCTATCAGCAAGCACTCCCCACCAGCCATTTGCAGGATGATACCAGTAGCTATCAGCATACCAGTGAAATCCCTGAAGCATAACCATATAGTTTGCTCTTGAATCAAGCCTTGTTGAAGCGGAAGGGGAAAATGATTTATCTGAGTATTTTGCAACAGCCCCAAGCCATATCTGCCTTGCTCTATCACTATCAGCTGTTGTCTTTGATATGTTTAAAGAAACATCTTTGTTCTTTATCTCTGAAATATTTAAACTTTCTAAATCAGGTTGCTGAGCATTTAACGATATAAAGGATATAAAAACAGCCAACAAAAAAGATAACTTTTTTCTCCAATTAATCATAAATTTCCTCCACATAAATATTATGCTTCTTATATTATAATGATTTTTACTGGTTTGTAATGGGAAAAAGGACCTATTAGAGATAAGGAAAATAGGGAAATGTAATCATCAGATGAAAACAGACAAATTCGTTATTTAGTTATCTCGTTGTTTAGTCATCAGATTAAAACGGATAATAAAGTTATTTAGTAAGAACCCAAAGTAACCGAAGCGGTTACTTTGGGTTATTCCAATTTTAAAGATTTTTTTTAGTATAATAAAATGAAGGTATTATATGTCATCATTGGGATAGAGATTATATTATTCACGGTGATAAACCGTAATAAACAAATAGTATATAATCTATAGAGGTTTAAATATGGAAATAAAAGGGAATATGATCAAGTTTAATGAACATAACTATGGAGAAAGTGGTAATAGACTTATAAGCTACAAATTCATAATCACATTAATAATCATAACGATGATGACAGTTGGAGTGAATTTAAGAGCGGACAACCATACAGAGTTTGGAGTAATGAATGATTTTATGGTATGGGGGGTAGACGGTACATTAGAAGACCCTGTCCTACCCTATATCTTTCAAACCGCTTTATCGCTGTCTTGCGATTAATCTTTGTTAACCTACAATACTCATTCAATAATACTGTCTTAGATTGTTTATTCAATGTGTTATATGATTTAGCTAATCTGTTTAATAACTCCATATCAAATGCCTCCATATTTACCTCCTAATTATTGGTTTACATTATTTAGAAGGATTTATTTACTCGGAGACATTATTTTTGATCTATCAACATTTCCCTCGTAGACATTTTCATTGATCTAATGCGATTCCTTGACATCGCATTTTTTTTTTTTCTATAATTTAATAATATCAGGAGTTATAAAATATATGAGAAAAACATATTATGTCACTTTATCTTTGGTGAGTATTTTTTTATTTATTAATAAAGCTTATAGTGAGGGAAGTGAACGAAAAATAGATGTTAGAGCTCTCTCTGATGTGGAATCATATGATGAGCAAACACTCAATAATATATTTGATGGAAGCAATAAAAATTCAGTAAAAATCTCTATTGATATCAGTAATAATTATTTTAATAAAACTTCACAAAACAACTATGGAATAAGCTATAATAAAAAAATCATACCAGAACCACTTATTAATAATGTCACAGATGAAATACTATTACAATCCAAGGTCATTGTTAATGGGACTCCAGATGAGAAAGAGAAAAACATAATAGATAAAGCCTTTAATCTTATAAGGGATTCCTCTGAAAACGGGAAAGAGTTGTATTCGTTAAAGGATAAGATACAGATATTTTGGAAAGAGGAAAATGAAAATTTAAGAGCTCAGGCTATTCCTCCCACATCTTTTTTATTTTTTAAATCAGGTCCAAAAATAATATTGAATGCCAAGTTTAAAGATATCTATATGTCAAATCCTTCTGTTCCTGCATATTTAGCAATAATTCTTGCCCATGAACTATCACATCACAAGGATTTCCAAGATGTAGGAAACACAAATAAAAATGTAGCTCTTAAATATATATCTGAGGAAAAAGCATATTTAACACAGATACAGACATATGAAGTTATGATTAAGAAATACCCTTATCTTTTTGATGAGTCAAAGATAAAATATGATAAAATTCTTGACTTCATTTCTGAACAAAGATTCTTTAAAGCTGTCTGGGATTATAAAAACAATGGAGGTAAAAAGATAAACAAATCTGATTTCCCATATATAAAAAATTTTAATGAAAACTGGAATGAAGTTTTTAATTATGATAATGGTTATATAGAAGACTTAAACTTCAATCCATATACAGAATGGTTAGATTTCAGGGGAGTATATTCATTTCATGGATTTATAAGTATAGTCTATAATATAAATGATAGAGATATCTATTATTCAGGGCTTAAGTATAAAAACATATCTGATGACTTTAATAAAATAAGAGATAGTGCAAAGATAAAATATAAAGAATACTGTAAGGATAGAGGAATGACTCCCTTATCAGATGGTCATCTTGATAAAATACCTGATCCAATTGATTACTATTCTTTAGAGGATACTATTAATAATGCAGGTGAACATAGTGGTGAACATAATCATCATGGAGAGATAAATATAACTCCTCCAGGTCCACCACCATATCCTCATGATGCAGATGTAAACTGGGATGGACGTTGATATGAAAGAAATTATTAAGAAATACAGAAAGACTTATATATGTGTTATAGCAATAACAGCAATACTTATAGTATATGGAATACTTTATATTATTTTATTAATAACTGGACCAAAGACAACATACCCTGGGATTATGAAGTTTTACTATAATCTTGTATACAATCTTACACCGTGCAATGGTGAGGTAAAAAAGATAGACAATGAATATCTAAGCTTTGAATATCTTCATTTCAAAGATTCAAGGGAGATAGGCTTTCTTTCTACTAAAAGAGATCTAACGAGGGATACATTCTACAGTTTTTTCTATTTTAATAATTTGGAAAATAATATGGAACTTAATATATGGAATGAGAAATATTTCAAGAAGAGATTACTAAAAAACATTAAATCTGGTAAATATCATTACCAAAACTGGACATCTGGGAGCAGAGATATAGAGATAGATAAAGAATTAATAAAAAGATTTGAAAATGATCAAAAAATAACATATGATAATATTTTATATTCAACGATAAATCTGCCTATTGATAAATATAAAAGAATTGAAATAGATATAAGAGGATACAGGTTTATTATGCTTGATATGCCTTATCCAGATAGCAATGATCATGCAAAGGCTATATATGGAATATTAAGAAATGGTGATATATTTGAGATGCTTTTGAAATATGAAGGATTTTATCAGGGCAAGCTTTTAACATCACTTGGGAATGAGCTTTATTATAACATTATTCTTGGTGGTGGTATGCCTGAGTCACACTTTATTCCTGTGCCGAAAGAGATTTCTCACAACAAACAAATGGATTGCACATTTAAGAGAATAATAAAAACGCTTAAAATAAAAAAATAATCTATTTAACCCGGAAAATTCAGTTGTTACTGTTTTTAACGATCAAAGCCGTAGAATAATTTTATTCTACAACTTACCCTGTTAGAAGTTATTAAATCAATACTTAATAATATTTCTTTAACAAATTTATATTTTATTTTTTACTTTTAATGTTTCTAACGGGGTTTGTCAATATAGATTGATTCCAACTGAAACATTAGGGTTTAAAGATTATTCAATCTATAAATATTTCTCGTTGTAGTATCATTGATATCCCTTGACATTTGAAGGATCATATTTGAGATGGAGGGAATGATGGGGAAAATTAACCCGAAAAATTCAGTTAACACTGTTTTTGCCAATGAAATTGCCATGATAATTTTATACAGCTCTTTTTCAATACAACATGGCTTTAACTGAAACATTCGGGTTAATAAAATAAAAATAGTTATTATAGTATTGTTTGTTATATCCGACTTTTTAAGTTAAAAGAATCAGGGGAAACAGAGCTTTTATAACCTATAACAACATCTAATAAAAAAAATCATATGTTTATGGTCTAATTAGGGTCCACTGAAAAAGTCTGGACAGGAATTATGAACAAAAAACATATCTCTTAAAAGTATCTTATCCTGTTTTTTTCTATGACCTTCTGACTTTTACATTGCCAACTCCATATTCTTTAGTGCCGTGTTCAGGTTCATCGCCATAAGACCAAGCCTAATCCATATCTCTTCACCATCTGCTATCCTATATCTTGCACGGTCTAATCCAAACCTGTTTTTCGCAACCCCTATTATCCCTTCCATCCTGCTGGATCGTTTCTTCTGCCTCTGTCTATACCACATACGATCCTCTCTAATCGCTGTTCTACGACCAAGCACTTTAAATCCTCCACGAACTCCAAGCTCTTTGAGCCTTTCACGATTATTACGACTACCAAATATACCATCTCCAGTTGAACTCTCAGGATAATGACCAAACCGCTCTTTGTACTTCTCAAGACTCTCAACCAGATATTCTCCTTCATTGTATGCTTCAAATCCTATCCTGTCCATAAAACAATATCCATCTACCCAGCTTAATAACGCTTTAGCTCCAAATTCTACATCATGTCCTGCTTTGCCTCTCACTATCGGTCGTATATGTGGACGGTGTAAACTCACTATCCGCTCTTTCACACTCCTCGTTTTACTACGCCAGAGTTCAGTTTGCTGATCATATATCCGCTTTACCGTTTCAAGCCGTTCATTTAAAAATTCACGCTCATACGCTTTGAGCTTCTCACCATGTCCCTTAACTACTTTCTCAATCTGTCTTATATTGCGTCTCAGATATCTCAGAAGCTTGCCTCGCATAAGTCTTATCTCTCGCTTCGTTTTCCTTCGCTTCTTCTGAAATCCAAGATATGCCTCCTGTGCCTTACGACAATATGTCCGGGATCTCTCCTTTAGATTAAACCGTTTCTCAATAGTACGTATTACTTTTACTGTCCACTCTCTACATTTGTTTAAAAGTCCTGCATCTGTCGGATAGGTGATGTCCGATGGGACTACTGTTGCATCCACTAACTGCTCTCCAGCTTTTATTACTCCACTCTCTTTTAACTCAACTAATACCTCTTCCTCAAATCTTATGAAGAACTTATTACCAAGCCGTTTCCGCAGTTTCGATAACAGACTCGGATTTATTATACCTTCTGTCTTAAAAGTTTCTTCACCACAAAATGCCTGTATATACGGATTCTCAAGATATTCTTCTACTACTCGCTTGTCTGAATACTTTTCCGAATGTTTTACTATCAATAGTCCACATATCAGTCTGCTGTCTTTCGCTGGTCGCCCTTTACCTTCGCTAAAATACTTACCATACACTTCTTCTAATCTTTCCCATGGGATAATCTCGCTTAACTTTATCCAACGATTTGTTCTGTTCAAGCCTCCTCCTAATGGAAATAGTTCGGGAAATAGTAAAGGGGTTATTCCGTCTTTGGATCGATACATTCTCTGCTCCTTGCTCTAAAACTGCAAGCTTTTTCCTTGGTATTCGGCATATTCCGTGCAGTTTTTTCTGCTATTATATATATATTATCCCATTTCCCCATTGGTGATTTCAAGTATATTGACTTTTTCAGTAGACCCTAATTATTTCTGAAAGTTCAGTATATCAAGAACATCCTTTTTTGTATAACTCCATCCCCAGAGTGTTCCAAGCCCGTTAGCATTCTCAGCAATCATATCAAAATCTTTCTCATAAATAGCGTTTTCGGAAAGTTTTGTTTTAACACCAATCGCTCTAAACCACTCTTCAATTTTTAAAATAACATCTTCAGCATCAGCTCTTGTATCTTTGAGATCCATATTAAAAACATTTTTTCCAAAATCAACAATTCTCTTGATTGCTTTATCACCATCTTTTTTTATCAGGTGTTTCAAGAAACCCGGGAAAAGGATTCCAAGCCCAAGCCCATGAGGAATATCATATATTGCACTCAGTGAATGCTCAATAACATGGTTTACAAACTCCATTCCTTTATATCCCAATGACTGACCACCATTTAAAGCCAGGCTTGCTGTCCACATAAATGATGCTCTTGCGTTGTAATCGTCAGGGGTTTTCATTATTCTATCTGTTGCTGTTATAATTGATTTTATAAGTGCATAATCATAGTTATCGGTTATTATGGCATCGCTATCCTTTGTTGTAAAATATCCCTCTGATATGTGAAGCATTGCGTCAACTGCTCCATAGGCTGATTGCTCCCTGGGAAGAGTAAATGTTACAGAAGGATCAAGAAAAGAAACCTTCGGAAACAATAAGAATGAACCAGCAGAATACTTTTGTTTTGTTTCTTCATTGGTTATAACACAACCGCTGTTAGACTCAGATCCTGTAGCAGAAATTGTCAAAACAACAATTATTGGAACAGCATCTTCTATCCTTGCCTTTCCAATAAAAAAATCCCAGACATCACCATTGTATTTAACACCACTAGATATAGCCTTTGATGTATCTATGACACTACCACCACCTGCAGCTATTATCATATCACAATTTTCTCTTTTAAACTTTTCTATTCCGGCCTTAACAAATGACAACACTGGATTTGGCTTAACACCACCATGTTCTACAAAATCAATGTTATTATCCTTAAGGCTTTTTACAATGGTATCATAAACACCATTCTTTTTTATGCTTTCCTTACCATAAACGAGAAGAGCTTTTTTGCCATAATTTTTTGCCGACTTTCCCGTTTTTTTTATCACATCCTTGCCAAAGACTATCTTAGTAGGATTTTGATATACGAAGTTATCCATAATTACCTCCAGTGAAACAAAAGTCAGAAGACAGAAGACGGGAGACAGAAATAAAGCTGCTCATACAAACAGGGAGTTATCTTGATTTCTGTCTTCAGTTTTACAATCATCTGCTTGATACAAATTTTTCAAATGTTTTTATCATTTTGTCTGCATTTCTAAAAACAACAAATCCATTTTTTATGGCATATTCAACATAAGGTTCATAAATCACTCCGCCTGATACTGATAATACCACAGGGACTTTTGTTTCCTTCATAACACTTGAAACATTCTTTATAAATGATTTTTCCATTATGTCAGGATATTTATCCGATGATGGCAGTGTGTTTACATTAGGACTGAATGGTGCCATTGATATAAAGACAGCAGAGTAATCGCCACTTGAAGCTACATTTTTAACTATATCAGTTATTGCCTCATCACTAGCCATAGGGGTTGTGTCCATAGGATTTTTAAAATCAACTATGGTATCAAGCCTATATTTTTTAAGAACATCTTCCATCTTTTTTTTGAGCTCAGTTCCCGGTTCTGCTGCCTTCAATCTTAACAGATTATCAGCCATGCCTGTGGTTTCAAAACCGGCATTGCTCATCATAAAAGCATTTTTATATTCTTTATCATACTTTAATATATAACTTGAAAGATATGCCATATCACAGAACTCTTCAAAGTTATCACAAACTATGGCTCCAGCATCCTTTAATAGTTTTTCTGAAATTATATAATCACCAGCGATTGATGCTGTGTGACCCATAACAGCTTTCTGCCCCACAGATGTCCTGCCAGCTTTATAAAGCACAACTGTTTTGCCAGAGTTTTTAGCTCTTTTTATTATATCTATTAATCTAACTCCATCATGATACTTAAATCCTTCAATATAGGTAAGAATAAGCTTTATATCACTGTCAACAACATAATCTAAATAATCAACAACTGTTATATCCTGCTGATTTCCAACAGTTACAGTGTATTCGGGTATGATATGAGGAATCTTACTTAAAACTGCAAGAGTAAATGCACCGCTCTGACTTATGAACCCAGTTTTTACCATATCAGGATTAAAACCTATGGGATATTTAAGCTTGTATTCAGGAATAAAAAATGTATTTATTCCTTTGGATATTACTGAGTTCTGTTGATCCGATGATATTTCAGTTTTATTTAAAACCATACCCATACAGTTACCGCCATTTAAAGCAAAATCAGGATTGTTCTTTCGTGCCTTTTTTATAACAGCAATCAAATTCTCTGCAACATTCTCAGTTCCACTCTTTTCTCCAATTCCACCTGTTATAAGAACAATTCCATTTGCTTTTTTGCTCTCCGCCACATCATCAAGCACATCAATAACACCCTCAACAGGAACTGATACAACGTACATATCAATCTTTTCCACAGGTATATCCTTTATGCTCTTATAGGCCTTAACTCCATCTATCTCATCAACCCCTTCCTTTATAATAAATATCTTCTCCTTTGGAAATCCTGCCTTGAATATATTGTTAAGTATAATCCTTGCCATATTCATCTTTTTTTCGCTTACCCCAACAACTGCAATTGTTTCAGGTTCAAGTATGCTTTTTATAGCATTTCGTGATGGTATATCACGCTTTTTATTTTTTGATTCTCTAAATCTTAATACTCCATCAAGGGCATAAAACTTTCCATTGCTGAGTGCTAAAGGATTTACTTCAATCTCCTCTATTGAATATCCTACTTTATCATCATTAAAATCCTTCATAAGACCAATGAAGGCATCCAGCCATTTAATAATCTCATCCTTTTGAACCAGCTGCTTTAATCCTCTTACTTTCCCAAAACAGTAATTGAGTATCCAGATGTTATCACAAAAACTGCTGATATCAGATGTCCCATTAACATTCATAACAGGTATAAATGATGGAGCATAATTAGTCTTTAAAGCCTTTAAAAAACTTTCTGTATGCGTGCCTCCTGGAGCGAGTGTAACAATCGGTCCGTAGGCATCATCGCTCTTAGCACCTAAAAGTAGCTCCTCACCGAGAGAAAATGCAGAGTGGGGGAGAAAATCTATTGCAGCAATTCCAGATAGATCACTGAATTTCAAGAGTTCGCTAAGAGTCTTTTTTATCAGCTCTTTGTTTTTTTCAACCACCTTAACTCCACCAGAATCAGTTTTGTGAAGATTTGTTGAAGAAACTATTTTAATAACTATTTTATTTGAAAAACTTTTATATATCTCTTCAGAAAACAAATCAACATCAATATTTTTTATATCTTTGTATATATAAAAAGGAACATTGAGCTTTAATATTTTAAATATCTCATAAACCTCTATCTCATTTAGATTTTTTCTTCCTTCTTTATATGCATTATCAATTATCTCTAATATTTTTTCTTTCATATAATAACCTCCAGTAAAACAGAAGTCAGTCTTCCGTTATCTGCCTTCTGTTTTCTGACTTCTGTCTTCTGTCGTCTGTACTTCGACCTGAGCATAATATTTTCTAATATCATTTTTGCTGATAATTCCTGCACCTAACGTTTTACAGTCAGATGATGCAAATGCTGTTGCAGTTAAAAGAGCTTTTTCAAAATCATAATTATTAATCTGCGAATAAATAAACCCTGCCATAAAAGAATCGCCGGCTCCAACACCTGAGATAAAATCATCTATTTTTGGGGGTAAAACCCTGTAAAAACATTTGTTGTTTATTGCCAAAGAAGGATTGTGGCCATCTGTAACTATCAGTGTTTCAAGACCATTTTCTTTATATTTTATAAAAACCTTTCTTATGCTCTTTTCAGAAATTTTCATTCCTGAGAAATCACAAAACTCCTTTGCATTTATCTTTACACAGTTAACACCATGTTGAAGACAGGTTCTAAGCGAATCATCAGTGAGATCAACAAATATCTTTTTATTATTATTCTTAGCCTCTGATATAAGTTTTCTATAGAAATCCGATTTGATGTTATATGGAGTTCTTCCAGAAATTGAAACAACATCAGCTTTTTTTAGAGCTTTTTTAAAAGCATCAAAAAATTTATCCTGAGAAGACTTGCTGATATATGCTCCCTCTTCATTTAAATCAGTTGAAACACCATTTTTATCTATAACACTAACACAGGTTCTGCTCTCATAATCATTCTGGTAAACAATTTTGCTTTTTAAACCTTCTTTTTTAATCAAACTCATAATAAACCTTCCGCTATATCCCGAGCAGAATCCCATAAGCAAATAATCATCCATAAAAGAGTTCAATGCTCTTGCAACATTAACACCCTTTCCACCAGCCAAGACAAGATCAGGATTTTTCCTCGCAGTCATCCCATTAGTAAAATTAGGGATGTAAAGAGTTTTATCAGTTGCCATATTAAGATTTAATATAACTACCATAATAAAATAATTTACCATTTTTATATATTACTAAACAAATTAATTCTCTAATCTCATTGTCTTTATTACTTTTTTTTGTATCATATTATTATGGCAAAATATAAATTATGTTTTGTAACAACTGATAACCCGGAGATAGCTCATAAAATAGCCAAAACTCTGGTAGAGGAGAGATTAGCGGCCTGCGTTAATATTATACCCAATCTTACATCCTTTTATAGATGGGATGATATGGTTAAAAAGACTCAGGAAGTTATGCTTATAATAAAAACAAAGAATGTTCTGGTAAAAGATATCATAGCAGCTGTTAAAAAGATCCACAACTATTCTACACCTGAAATAGTATTCGCAGATATAACCGATGGTGATCCTGCCTATTTTGACTGGATTGGTGCTAATACACTCTTTACGAGCAATATAACTAAGGACAGGGAAGAAAACAAACAATGAAAACTGCTCTCCATATAGTTGTTGTAATAGTTACAGGAACTCTTTTTGGTATGGTTATAAACAAGCTTGGTGCTATATGGTTTCCACAGACTGGAAATGTTCACTCAGTAATTTCAACGGCAATAAACACAGGTTTAAATCCGACCACAGTTGATTTGGGTGTCGTTCAATTTACCTTGGGTCTTATCTTTAAATTTGATACAGCAACAGTGTTGGGAATATTCATAGCAGCATTTGTTTACAAACAGCTCATAAAATGATATTCATCCTCGCCTCCAAATCACCGAGAAGAATAAAACTTTTGAAAGAAAACGGTTATAAATTTAAGATTATTCCATCAAACATATCAGAAAAATCCGATTATAAAAGGCCAGATCTCCTTGTAAAGGATTTGGCATACAAAAAAGCACTTTCAGTTGCTCAGAAATATCCTTCATCAGTAATTCTTGCAGCAGATACAGTAGTTTATTGTTGCAAAAAGATAATTGGCAAGCCCAAAAATTCAGATGATGCTTTAAGACTTTTAAGGCTTCAATCAGGAAGGTGGCAGTCAGTTTATACAGGAGTTGCTTTTATCTGTCTCAAAAAAAATATTTTTCTGTGTGATTATGAAAAATCCAGATGCTATATGAAAAAGATGACCACAGAAAGGCTTAAGGATATAGCATCAAAGCATTTGGACAAAGCAGGTGGATGGGCTGTTCAAGACAAAAATGATTATCTTATAACAAAAATAAAAGGCAGATATGACAATATCGTTGGCCTTCCTATGAACCTTGTAAACAAGTTTTTTAAAGAATTTCAAAAGGTGAACAGATGACAAAATTAATGGAACTGTTCAGTAATTATAATTTGTTATAATTTGATTATGATTAAAAAAATAGTTTTTTTATTGCCTCTTTTAGTTATTTATAGCTGTTCAATAAATCTTAAAAAAGTATCAGATGATTCAAATATTCAAAAAGCACTTTTAAACATAAAGGCATCAGATAGGGAATATCTGTTAAGTTTCCTTTCAAAGCATCCTGCAATAATTTCCTACAATCCTAACAGAGATGCTAACTGTGCAAAAATTATCAAAAGAAATACAAACATTATAATGATACCATTAAAATATACTGATTCTCCAGAAATGATAGAAATTTCCATTATAAAGGGATTATATATATATAACATTATGGAAAAATACAATCTTAACGATTATTTTTATGAGTTAGAACAATTAGCAGAATATTCAGAGATGGAGTATCTTTTATCATACATTTCTACTGAAAAAATTAATAATGATGAACTATTAAAAAAAGAAATTTTACCAAAACTTTGTGGATATATGACATCATCGGAGGAGTTTGATAATATAATAGATGAGGATACATCAAGAAAGGATATCTCCTGTGGCTATCCGCTTGACAAATTAGAAACACTTAAAAATTATTATGCAAAACTTAAAGCATCTCTTTCATCTATAGACTCTGATGAATATTTTAATCTATATTATGAGAAAGAAATGGAGAGGGTAAGAAGAGGGGAGATCACAAGGGAAGAGGCGGAGAAAAATTATTATTATATTTTTTCCGAGCCACAACAAAGCCTTTACAGAATGCAGAGAAAAGAAACATATGAAAATATATATTCGCTTAGCAAATTTGAGTCATTTTACAAAAAAGAAATAAAAAGATTGAGAGAAAACCGAAACAAATACAATGATTTTATAAAATACTTCCCTGATTGTGCAAAGTAATTTTATTGTAAAATATACTTATGAAAATATTTTCAGTAAAAAAAATATTTGAAATAGCCTATGCTCACAGGCTTTTAAACTATAATGGCAAGTGTGAAAACCTTCATGGTCACAATGGTAAAATAGAAATAATGGTAGTAAGTGAAGTTCTTAACAATCAGGACATGGTAATGGACTTTACATATATAAACAGTGTTGTAAAAAAATGGCTGGATGAAAATTTAGATCACAGAGTTATACTGCATAAAAATGATCCACTTGTAAAGCCACTTGGGGAACACTCACAAAAGCTTTTTCTCACTCCATCAAACCCTACAGCAGAGATTATAGCAGGAGTTATAAAAGAAGAGATAAAAAAATTAGGTATAGATGTTAACTCTGTAAAATTCTGGGAGACAGACACATCAGTTGCAGAGGTCAAGGAGTAAATCTATGCAGGAAGAAAAAAGGTATGATGTTTTAATAATAGGTGCTGGACCTGCAGGGCTAACAGCGGCTATATATGCTCAGAGGTTTGGTCTTAGCACGATAATAATTGCTGGCTCAGTGCCCGGTGGTCAGCTACTGCTAACAACCGATATAGAAAACTTTCCAGGATTTGATGAACCAATCAGCGGATATGACTTAATGACTAAAATGATGAATCAGGCTAAAAAAATGGGAGCCGTGATTGTAAGTGATTGGGCAGATGATATAAGAACGGATGTAAATCCTTTCAATGTTATTTCAGCTGAAAAGACATATACAGCAAATTCGGTAATAATTGCAACTGGTGCAAATGCTAAATGGCTTGGTGTAAAGGGGGAAGCAAAGTTTAAGGGCAAGGGAGTTTCAGCCTGTGCAACATGTGATGGTTTTTTTTATAAAGGAAAGGATATATGCGTTGTTGGTGGTGGAGATACTGCTGTTGAAGAGGCTTTGTTCTTAACAAAATTTGCAAACAAGGTTTATCTAATACACAGAAGAGATGCCCTAAGGGCAAGCTATGTTATGCAGGAAAAGCTAAAATCAAACCCTAAGATAGAAATAATATATGATACTGTTGTTGATGAAATACTTGGAGATACAAAGGTTAACGGGGTTATACTAAAAAACAATAAAACAGGAGAAACAAAAAAAATAGATTTAAGTGGTGTCTTTATAGCAATAGGGCATCATCCAAACACTGATATTTTTAAGGGAAAAATAAAAATGGATGACAGTGGATATATAATAATTGATAGGAATCATAAAACATCAGTATGCGGGATTTTTGCCTGCGGCGATGCTGCTGATCCATTTTATCAGCAGGCAGTTGTAGCTGCTGGGAGCGGATGTATAGCAGCAATAAATGCTAAAAATTTTTTAGAAAATTTAAATAACTCTTTTGTAAAACATTAAAAAATTATAAAATATATATATTGATATAGTTTGTATAATGTTTTTCTTTACACAAGCTGCCCCCATAGCTTAATGGATAAAGCAACTGCCTTCTAAGCAGTTGATCCAGGTTCGATTCCTGGTGGGGGTATAAATATACCCACACAGCAAGACTTACAAAATCTTGATTTTTTATTTTTTTAAAAATTATATTAAAATATTTATTATATAATAGATAAATGGAGCTTTAAATATGGACAACAATTACATACAGGGTGATATATTTAATTACACAGAAGAAAAAAAAGAAAAAGAGCCAGAACACTTTGAAACAAAATCAAAAAAGGATTTTTATTTCTCCTATTCAAAATTTTCACTCTACTCAGAATGTCCCTTAAAGTATAGATTTAAATACATAGATAAGATACCTGAAAAACCGAAAGCATTTTTTTATTTAGGAAGAGTAGTTCATTCTGTACTTGAATTTTTTTATTCAAGGGTTCCACCACCTGATATCACCGAGCTGATAAATTACTTAAAAACTGAGTGGGAAAGAATACCATTTGATCAAAGGGGATATGCAACCAAGGAAGCTGAGAATCTTGATATAAACAAGACAATTAATATAATAAAAAACTTTTATATAAAGCACAAGGATAATGATAAAATACCATTTCTTCTTGAGTATAAAACATTTGTTCCTATAGATAATATAGTTGCTAATATTATAGCTGATAAAATAGAATACGAGGGCAACGGGAAAATATCAATAGTTGATTATAAAACAGGCAGAGAAGGAAACAGGAACAATGATCAACTTTATTTTTATCAGAAGATCTCTGAGATAGATCCCCAGATGATTGAGAAAATCAATAAAAAATATAATGAAAATGTAAAAAGAGTTGAAGTAAATAAAATGGTATATTATTATGTTGAAAAATTGAAAACTGTTGAATTTTCAAGAGCAAATGACACTGAAATAGAAAGATTTTGGGAAAGGGTTTTAATGACAGTAGAAAACATTCAATCAAAGAAATTTGAACCAAAGCCTACCGAAAAAAGCTGTTCATGGTGTGATTATAAACAGGTATGTCCTGTTTATAACGATAAAAAAACTAACTCATTGAGCGAGCTTACAACAGAATTCATAAAACTTAAAAATAATATAGAAGAGCTTGAAGACAAAAAGAAAAAAATAGAGAAAGAAATTATTTCAATGATGGGCGAAAATAATGAGTTGTATGACACATCGCTGAATCTTAAATTTGAAAAAAATATGAAGTATGAATTTAAAAGCACTGATGAACTTGTAGAAATATTAAAAGCAAACGATCTATATGAGAAAGTTTCAAGACCAACTGTGAGAGCAGTGTTGGAACTATTAAAAAGTGATGAGATTGATAACCAGATAAAAGATAAAATAAAAAAACTATCAAACATATCCTATCAGATAGTTGTAAAGGAAGAAAAGCAGAAAGAATAATTAGTTGTCTGGTTATCTGGTGGTTTAGTTGTTTAGAAAGAGCTATCCTTCTAACAATACCCCAATTATTAATCATCTACTTCTCCATTTTTATAGGTCCTTTATCCTATATACAAACAAGTCCAATATCTCTTGTTTATTATAATTTATTGTTTTATAATTTATTTATATTAGGAGGAGTAGTATGAAAAAGTTTTTATCAGTTTTTATTTCTTTATCGGTTCTTTTTATGTATTTAGATCTTTCATTTGCAAATGAGGCTTTGAAACAGGCTGATCTGGCCACAGATAATGCCTCTTTAGCCTTTGATGGGGCTCCTCAATTAAAAACCAATATTCCTGTGCCAACACCACAGATAGATAGTTCTAATAATACTACAACAAATTCATCAGCACCAGTTAATACCGTAAATGCGAAGCCGGCACCTAAGCCATCTCTTACTATATCAAAAAGCACTGATACTCCAAAAGAATTAACGTTTGGAGAGAAGGTATTAAAGGACATGAAAGCAAACAAAACAAACTATATCACAGTAGGTCTTGCGGCAGGGCTTTTAGGATTTATTTTGGGTGGGCCTTTGGGAGCTGTGATTGGTATTGCTGCTATGACCAGCTTTGTTGTAGTTCAAAGGATAAAATACATAGACTCTACATATAAAGCAGAATAACAATTAGATTTTTTCCACAGTATAGATATAAATTTCAGTATCAGAAGCATTTATTTTTTCGAAACCGATTCCTGATTTATCATCGAAAAGTGACCTCAAAAAATCCTCTTTATTTGAAAAGTTTTCCCATACCTGAGGGAGATATGTTCCACTTAAAAATCCCTTCTTCACAAAAACACCATGAACATTTTCTTTTATCTCGGATGTGTTATTTATTTTCTTAAGCGGAGAAAGAATAGAAATCTCTATATCTATTTTTTTTAGTTCGCTTTCTGTGAGAGGAGAAAATCTTGGATCCTCAAAAGCAGCTCTTACAGAATAATCTATGACAGCATCGCCAAGAAGCATATGAGGAGCAAGGCATCCTATGCATCCCCTAAGCTCTTTATCAATAGTTAAAGTAACAAAAACAGCGGCAGGCAGATTTAACTTTGGATACTGGAAATAATCTATTTTTAAAAAATTGCCTGTTTTAAGATAATTCTCTATTGATTTTTTTGAAAGTGCAAGAAGATACTGCTTCTCTTTTTCATCAAGATTTAATCTAAAATCCTTTCTATTAGATTTTACAAACATACCACTCAAATATCCAACAACCTCTTCCCTTGCCTCAGTCACGTCGCCAGAGTTTGTATACTCCATTATTTCAAATTCATTGCAGTCCATAAAATAAGCAACGCCAAGCCCTACAACCATAGGAGAAAATCCACAGGCAACAGTGTCAAGCAATTTTCTGTATTTCTGGGAAAGAAGATCCTTTGTAAGATAAAAATAATCAACATTCTTATTAGCAATTGCTGCATCATAAGAAAGACCAATAGCATTATCAGAAATATAAGCTATTTCATATGGTGGGTAATGCGAAAGATCACTTGATATTACAAGAGCAATTTTTTTATTCTTTTTCATCAGATCAGCAATCTTTTTTGCTGCTGATAACAAAACACTCTTATCCTCAGAATTTGATACAATTGGCACCAGCTTGAAATCTTTTTTAAGAAACTGTAAGAATGGGAGCTGAACCTCCACAGAATGCTCAGATAAATGAGCCTTGGGGTTATTTTCAAAGCCTTCGTCCTCAAGAAGAATGTCAATAACCTCGTCATCAGTTTTAACATCCCCTAAACAATTTGAAAACACACAGTCCCTTAAAGTGGCACACCTCTTTAAATACATAGTATGAGCTGTCCCTATCACTATTACAGTTTCAAAGTCATCGATCAAATGTGAAAAACTTTTTGCGGCAGTTCTCCCGCTGTAAACATATCCAGCATGTGGTGTAAGAATTATCCTACTCTTTCTTTCTCCATTTTCAAAAGAAGAAGAAAGAAAATCCATTAATTCCTTTTTATTATCAGGGTAAAACTTACCCTCTACTATTGCTTTTCTTATCATAAAACTATTTTACAATTTTTAATCATCAGGATGTAAATAGATAAAAATCAGATGAAGACAGATTAAGTCAAGATAAAAACAGACAAATTGGTTATTTAATCATCGAGATAAAAACAGATAAAAATCAAATGAAGACAGACAAATTAGTTATTTGGTCATTTGGTTGTTTAGTTATTTAGGAAGCAAGGATAAATTAATTGTTTAATCATTCAATTAGGTGCCTTTTTATTATTTTAATACATAATAATTTTATTACAACAACTATTCCTTTAATTTTGTAGAATATTATTATAAAGATGGTGGCTGTAGCTCAATTGGTAGAGCATCCGGTTGTGGCCCGGAAGGTCGCGGGTTCAAACCCCGTCAGCCACCCTTGCTATACAGAATAACAGTGGCAAGCTGTTATGTTTGTGGTTTGCTTGTCCGCCGAAGATATATTATATTATCAAAGTGGCGAATAGCCACAGTCGTTTTGCTGATATGGTTATCGTAGGCGGAAAAGTCCGCCCACCTGCCAGCAGTAAAGATAACGGATTATATGTGTTAAATTATTAACTTTACAACAAGTATAAAACACATCATAAAGGCGGGCAGGCAGGAGCGAAGGCGACGTGTGGACTTTTTGCTTTAAAACAGAATCTTTGGACACTCTGGCAATTTCGCTAAGCGAAATTTGATAGCGTAGCGGCCTGCGAAACCCGGTGGAATAATTTGCTTTGCAAATTAAAATCAAAATGATTTTAATATATGTTTCAAAAGTTAATAGAATCAAACCTTTGGATAAGAATTGGATGGTTAAGAAATAAAACTTTTGATAAATTTATAGCAAGGTTGTGTTAAATAAATATGAAAATAGCTTTTATTATTCCTTCTCCTACTGTACTTAAGCACGATTGGTATAAAGATCTTTTATATCAAAAAGTCGGAATTGCTAATCTTGCAGGCTGGCTTATGAGAGCAGGATATTCAGATATATCACAATATGATTTTAATAATCAGATTAAAAAGATCTATGAAAAAAGACCTGATAAAATTAGGCTTATGCTTTACTCGGATGATAAGGCTGTAAAAAAATTTTTAAAATCAGACGAATTATCAATAAGAAAACAGACTGAATTTTTAATTAATGCTCTTAAAGTCAAAGAACATAATATTTTTTCTATATCATTATCTGCTTTTCTTGGTGATATCGCAGAAATAAACCTTGGTATAAATATTGTAGAATGCATGGCTAAAATTTTAAAAAGAAAATTTCCAAAATCTTTAATACTATTGGGTGGCTTACAGAACATGTCCATGTCACTTCAAAGGGAAAAATATATAAAAATATTAAAAGAATGTAAATATATAGATTGTGCTGTTTGTGGAGAAGGGCACAACATACTTCTAAACATTATAAGAGCATTTGAAAAAGGAATTACTATAGATAAAAAAAACTATCCAAACGCAAAACTAGATAAAATAGATGAAAATTTTTTAATTGAAGCCTATACCAACGCAGGAGAAGAGGGTCCCCATTACTTTAGTTTATTGCCTGATGATGAAGTAAGACAGAAAAATATTCCTATTGGATTTCCATATTATGATAAAAAAAACAGTAAAGCATACAGTTACTCAGGAGAAGAAATAAAAAAATTTTATCATCTTCCAGAATTTAAAAAGACAACCAAGCAAGGGATAGACAACTATCTTACGCTTCAGGTCAGTTTTGGAGAAGGTTGTCCGTTTAATTGTTTTTTCTGTTCAAGTGCTCATTCTCCAATGTTTTATCTTGATATTAAAGACTCTATTGAAATTTTAAAAATTATTAAAAATGAATTAGGTTGTCAACATTTTCTGTTTTATGATCCAAATTTTAATCCAACATATAAATATGCCCATGATTTTCTTGAAGCAATAATAAAAGCAAAACTCAATATTTTATGGTCTGATTGCTTTAATCTAAGAAATCTTGATAAAGAACTTATTTCAATGATGAGAGAAGCAGGGGTTATAAAAATTGTTGCAGGAGTGGAATACCCTACAGATAGAATGTTAAAATACATAAACAAAGGAATAACTCTAGAACAAATAAATCGCAATCTGGAATACTTGGATAAGGAAGGGATATGGAATCATGTTCTTTTGATAACTGGTATGCCAACGGAAACATGGGATGATGTTAAAGAAATGGAAAAGTGGCTTTTAGAAACAAAAGATATAGTTAATTCATACACGGTAGGATCATTTCATATGGTCTCTGGATCACCATTTTATAAAAATCCTGAAAAATTTGGTTTTAAACTTAAAGACGCAATGGAGCTATATTGCCAGTACGAATTTGGAGAAAAGAATGGACTTACTTGGGAAAAGAAAAGAGTACAGAACATAATATCAAATCAACATATAAGAAATTTTATTGATGAGATAAAGGGAAGTCATAAACCAACTTCATCAAGAATGGATGATTCTCATCTTTTAATGTATCTATACAGAAACTTAGGTCATAAAAGAAAAAAAGAAATAGAAAAAATTTATGAGGACGCATATACTGTAAATCCCCATATAGAACCAGCTTTAAAACATTTAACTGAGGAGCTTAAAAGATCTAATTCCACATTAAACAAGACACTTAAAAAAACAGGTATGAGCCTATTTATTAAAGAATCTGGGAATGAAAATATTATATTTACTATTTCAAAAGGAGAGGTATCATTTGAGTGTTCTTTGAGGGCAAGAAGTGAAGATATATTAATCAACAAATCAGAAAATATATTTCAGGGTGATTTTTTTGCCTTAAAAACTTATGATATAAAAAATAGATTTCAAAACAACATAGAACTTACTGCTTTTGCAAAAAGAATTGGGGCTGAACTTTTAATAGAAAATGTGCAACCGGCAAAAGGAACAGCGACAATAATTTTCACTATGAAAAAATATACAGTTAGATTTGAATTGTATCCCTGTGATGGCATGTTATCTTTTAAATATGATATTCTTTCTGGAGAATCAAATGATGTTTTGATGAATAAAATAGGACACCTTTTATTAAAGACAGTAAAAATTAAAGATCTTAATAATAAAAAAGATATAACTGAAATAAAAAATACAATTCCAGAAATTTTAAAAGTTATAGAATCATGCTCAATTAAAAAGACCTAATAACAAACAAAATCCCGTATATACCGATAAATATTTAAAATTCTATCAAAAATTAACACAAACAATATTCTCTAATTCTGCAGAATTAGAGAATATATAAGAGATGAAATGGGGGGAAAGTTTATAGGGAATTTTTAAAGAATAGAGGTAAAACGGAGCAGATTTGAAAGGGTTAATCTGTTTTGTTTTAGAGAGAAATAAAAATTATATAATTTGATTAGGAATAGAATAATAAGTGAATTGATTGCATAACCGTAACAATTTTAAGGGTAAACTTTTTATCAAAAAAGATATTTTTTGCTTTTTTATAAAAATTAATATTAACTTATTTTATATAATGGTATTTGCTATATGAGAGTTATAAAGGTAGGAAAAGAATGGCAATGATTCTAAAGGTTTTTATTATGAGCGGGATGATGGCGTTGGCTGATGATGTTCTGATATCAACTCAGGATAATATTGTTCTTATTTCAAGTGAAACAGAAAGAGTTAGTGTTTCATTAAATACTTCAAATCAATTATTAAAGTTGGTTGATGATATTAAAAATCAAATATCTGGCAGAGAAATTTTAGATAATGATAGGAAACAGATTGAAGATATTTTAACTGAAACTCAAAATAAGATTTCATATGTTTTAAAGGAGAGTGGTGTTGAAAAAAAAGAACCAGATTACAATAAAGCTCTTATAAAGGTGAGAAAGGCACTGATGGATTATTTCATTAAGACCAACAGATATCCAAAAAATATTGATGAGATTGTCCCTTATTTTACTGATTTTATACCTGAAATAGATGTCCATAATGATTTTAATTCAAGGATAAAGTATATAAGAACAAGGGATTTTGATAAGAATTATTCAAAGGCGGTGGATAACTCAAGCGAGTATCTCTATTTTGCTGATCCGCAGTCTTTATACTGGGGACTTCTTATAATTAATTCAAACAGAATGGATAAAAGTGGCACAGTTTTTTATGAATGGTAAGATGATTATTAAAAGATTTGAGGATTGTAAGATTGAAATATTTTACTAAATAACTAAATAACCAGATAACTAAACAACTAAGGAGGAAATATGGTATCAAAGAAAACTATTAACGAGAGCATAAAAGTTCTTGTTAAGAAGTATCCTGATGAAAGGGAGAGAATAAAAATTGGGGTGACTCAGATATCAAGATTGTGGCAGAAGGAGGATGGAACTGAAAAAGATTTCATAAATTTTGCTGAGAATAATTTTGAACCAGAAAAAAGACTTGATTCAATTTTTAATAGATACAATGAAAAATATGGATACTTTGGTTATATGACGGCGATGTATCTTAGGCTTAGGCTTGAGCTGGATGAGGACAGAGGCGAGCTTTTAAACATAGACAGGTATTTTGCAAACCTTAATCCGCTTATACATTTAAATGAGGATCTTTTTAAAACAAAGATAGCTTTTTTAATTCTTTTGAACTTCAAGATTGATAATCTTAAATATGTGATTGAGAATATGAACTTTATGACAAGAAAGGATTGGGCAATAAACAGGATGACAAAGGCGTTTAATTCAAGGGTACCATCAAGTGTTTCTGAAAAAATAACTAAGGCGACATCAAAGGCTGAAGAGTTTATTTACTCATACAATATTCCTATGGGAGTTGTTTTGAGTGATGATAACAGAAAACTTTTTGATGATAAGTTATTGCTTATAAGCCACTGGGGACTCCGCGATGAACTAAAAAGCTTTTATACCGATAGATCGGATCTTGGGATAAAGAAGCAGAAGACGATATACAAACTTATGGAAAGGGTTATATATGGAGAGATTCCATCAAAGGTTCTTGAAAAAAAGGCAAAGGCATACAACCCGTTTTCAAATGAGATTGATGGCAAAAAAAACACAGAGATTGACCTTATGAGATATGATAACCTTAAAAATATGTTTGAGGCAAACAGAGAGGAAGATAAATACAATCTGGTTTATGACAATTATGTAGACAGAATATTCAGTGGCACAAGGGAGATTCCTTTTGATAAGGCAGAAAATCTGATGATTGATATACTTAGTGATGATGCTAGAGAAATTGTTGGTAATCTTATAAAGAAAAGACTTCAAAGAAATCTTGAGCCATTTGATATATGGTATAACGGGTTTGTGGCACAGGATGAGGGGATAAATCTTGACGAGAAGGTTAAAGAGAAATATCCAACAATTGATGATTTTCAAAAGGGAATAAAGAATATATTAATTAAGTTAGACTTTGATACTAAAACAGCCGAGACGCTTGCATCAAGAATAGAGGTTGACCCTGCAAGAGGAGCTGGGCATGCGTGGGGACCAGCTTTTAAAGGAGAAGTTGCTCACTTAAGGACAAGGCTTGTTGATGCAAAGTATATGAACTGGCAGTCATTCAACACTGCTATGCATGAGTTAGGGCACTGTGTCGAGCAGAACTTTTCGCTTTATGATATTGATTACAATCTTTTGAGCGGAGTGCCAAACATAGCCTTTACAGAGGCGATGGCCTTTGTTTTTCAGAACAAGTCGCTTGATATATTAGGAATTAAAAGGAATAAGAACATAGATTATTTAAACGACATACAAATATTCTGGGATGCAAGGGAGATTGCAGGTGTTTCACTTGTGGATATGTATGTATGGAAGTGGATGTATAAAACGAAAAAGTTTACACCAGAGCAGCTGAAGAATAAAGTTATAGAGATTTCAAAGAATATATGGAATAAGTATTATTATCCTGTGTTCGGTGTTAAGGATATACCTGTGCTTGCTATATATTCACATATGATATTCTCATCGCTTTATCTTCCTGATTATACCATAGGCCATATAATAGCACATCAGATAGAAAACCATTTCAAGAAGGTTTCAATAGGAAAGGATATGAAGAGGATATGTCAGTTAGGAAATATCACACCGATGAAGTGGATGAAAGAAGCGGTTGGAAGCGAGCTTGATACAAAAGCACTGATAGAGGATGCAAAGAAAGCAGCAAGAATGGAAGAGTAGAATCATGGCAAATTGGAAGATTGGATGGATAGATCTTTGGAAGAGTAATCATGGCAAGTTGGAGAAATTGATCCGTCTCCATCTTGATGATTACATCTCGATGAATCTGTTTACATCCTGATGATTAAATAACCATTTAGTTTCTGTTTCACGGGAGGAATTATGAGTTTCAAGGATAAAAAGATTGCGGTTGTTGGAGTAAGCGAAAATAAAAATAAATATGGATATAAGATATTTTCATCGCTTGTAGAAAACGATTATGATGTTTATGGAGTAAACCCAAAGTTAGATTCATTGAATGGGGAAAAAATATATTATTCTTTGAGTGAAATTCCTAAAAAGATCGATTTAGTTATAACAGTTGTTCCGCCAGCAGTCAGCGAAGAGATTGTTGATGAATGTCATAAACTCGGGATAAATCATATATGGTTTCAGCCGGGATCAGAGTCAGAGGAAGCGGTAAAAAAAGCAAAAGGATATGGAATAGAAACAACAGAGGCATGCTTTATGGTTCAAAATAATATATGGAAATAGATATAAATAAGATATTAAGCGATAAATATGAAAAATACTTTGATTATTTAAACCAAAATATGATTGTAAATCAAATTATGGGGAGGGGGATAAAAAATACTGAGTTAATAGCTGCAATAAAGTTAGTGAAAAGACATTACTTTCTTCCAGATAGCCTTAAAACAAGGGCATATGATGATTGTGCAATTGAGATACTTCCAGAACAAACCATATCACAGCCATATGTAGTTGCTTTAATGATTGCTCTTGTTGATATAAAAAAGGAGGATAGGGTTCTTGAGATAGGAACAGGGACAGGATGGCAGACAACAATACTCTCAAAATTATCAAAAGAGGTTTATTCAATTGATATAAGAGACTCACTTTTTGAGTTTGCGAGTAAAAGAATAGAAAGATATGGAAATAATAATGTTTATCTAAAGATTGGAGATGGTAAAGAAGGATGGGTGGAAAAATCACCATTTGATAAGATAATTGTTTCCTGTGCTACGAATGAGATTCCTCAAAAACTTCTGGAACAGATTAAAAATGGTGGAAAGATGGTTCTGCCTGTTGAAAAAGAAGGCAGTCAAAGACTAAATCTCATTCAAAAGGATAAAGAGGGGATGATAAAAACGGAAGAAAGCATTGATGTCGTTTTTGTTAGGATGAAGTGATATAAAGAAAGTATTCAGTGGTTAGTGTTCAATCAAACAATAAATTCCTTTAAATCCTGACTTTTTATATCTGTTTTATGGCATCTGATTACATCAGTGTTGTCCTGTCTGTTTTCATCATGATGATTTATGAATACTCAAAAACTTATAGAGATACAAAAATCAATATACAAAAAGATTAAGATAAAGCCATATAACAAGGAATTTAGAAAAATTCTTGCATTTGATATATCTTTTGATAATGACGATGGATACTGTGTTGGGGTTATGCTTGATAGAGATTTTAAAATAATTGAGGAAAAATATACATTTCAAAAAGTAAAATTCCCATATATTCCAGATGTTCAGGGAGATGCCCTTGATATTAAAAACATATAAAAAATTTAGTAATAAACCGGATATAATCTTGATTGATGGTCATGGAACACTTCATCCGAGAAGATGCGGGATAGCTGTGGCATTCGGGGTTAAGGTTAAGAAGCCAACCATAGGTGTTGCAAAGTCATTTTTATATGGTATATATGAAGAACCAGATAATAAAAAAAATTCATTCTCTTATGTATATGATAAGAATGGTGATAAGATAGGTGCTGTTTTAAGAACGAGAGAAAATACTAAACCTATCTTTCTATCTCCCGGAAATCTTATTGATATATCATCATCAATTAAAGCAGTTAAAAAACTAATCGGCAAATACAGAATAATAGAGCCACTTCGTATTGCCCATATAGAATCAAACAGGTTTAGAAAGGGATGTATTTAGTGGGCACTAAAAAAGTTATCTGGTTATTTGGTTATCTAGTTATTTAGGAAAACATTGAGATGAAGGCAGATAGACATCAGGGTGAATAATTGAATAAAAGCGTTATAACCTATCCAACTTACGAAGTTGGAAAGAGGTTTATAATTTTATCATAGGTAACTAAATAATGATAATCTGTATCACAAATAGCCTTCTATTTAAATTATTGATATGTAACCTTGTTAACATTGACACTATATGATTTAATTACTACAATAATACATATATTCAGGAATTAGAAGGGAGGAGTAATGAAAAAGATAATAGTAGCGATTTTATCGCTTTCAGCTGTATCAGTATGGGCTGAGCAGTGGCAGGTGCTTGGAACAAGACCTATGGGTATGGGTGGGGCATATGTTGCTATGGCAAGGGGTCCGATAGCACAATACTGGAACCCTGCAGGTTTGGCTCAGGTTTCAAGCCAGACGTTTAGCGGGCTTGAGATACCTGCTGGTGTAGGGATTGAGGTTACAGGAAAACTTTTAGATAATGTAAGCAATATAACAGATGTTGCAGATCAGATAGATGGTATAAGAGAATCTAATTCAACAGATAAGGTAAATGCTGATGAGATGTCAGCATTTATTAAAACACTCGGCTCATTAGAAAAAATTAATAAGAATGAGGATTCAGGAAGCCTCATAGAAGTTGCTGGTGGATTAAACCTAAAAATCTCAAAGATAGCATTGTCAGTTAATAACTATACAGCAGCAGGACTAAACCCATTTATTGACTCAAGAAATATAAAGGTGGTTGACGATACAACAGTAGGTTCAAATCTTCCGACAAATACAGGTGAACCAGATGGATCTTACGCAGACGCAAGGAATAATCTTTCCCAAGCGATAGATAACATTGGATTTGGTAATATAGAAGACTTATTTTGTGGAACAGGAGTAAACTGTTTTTCAGGAGTATACGGCAATTCAACTGATTTAGCCAATGCTCTTACCAATGAGGCTATTAGTAATGGGATTTCAGCAGGAGAATTAACAGAGATTTCTAATGAAGCAGTTCAATACTCAAACGATGCGGGGGAGATTATTAAAAATGTAGCAACAGGTGGTTCCTTTGATGATAACACATCAAATATAAACCTTAAAGCGGCATCATTTTTTGAGGCGGCAATAGGATATGGTAGATATGTAAACTTTTTGCCGGGCTTAGCAATAGGTGGAAACATTAAGGTTATACAAGGTAATATTGCCAATAAAACCTTTGAGTTTTTGAAAGAAGATGAGACAAAGGATGTGTTTGACGATTTCCTTGATAACAAGGAAAGTTCAATGAAGCCAGCCTTTGACCTCGGATTTTTATGGGATGTTAACCAGAAGTATCCAAAGATTCCGTTACATCCAACTCTTGGGCTAACAATAAGAAACATTAACTCACCGAGCTTCGATGGACCAACAGGAAAGTATAAATTAGACAGGCAGGCAAGGTTTGGAGTTGCTTTAAGCCCATTTAACTGGTGGCATTTATCAGCAGATGTTGATCTTACTGAAAATGACACTGAGGTTGACGGATATAAATCAAGAGAACTTTCAGTTGGAACAGAGATAAATATACTAAACAAAAAGTCATTCAACCTTCCTTTAAGGTTAGGGCTTATGAAAAACTTAGCCAACTCAAACTCAAGCACGATGTACACAGCAGGTCTCGGGCTGACATTTGCATATATTCATTTTGATGTTGCTGCTGGTATATCAAGCGGAGAGACAGAGATAGATGGTGACAAATACCCAGAAAAGGGACAGGTAGTAGCAAGCTTAGGAATACTTTTTTAAATCATAATTAAATAGTGATACTAACCCCGTTAGAAGTCCAACTTTTAACGGGGTTTTTTTATCTTCTATCCTTACAATTTTATATAATTTATTTTTAGGCAGTATTCTATGAATGCAATAAACATCAAAGATATAACAAAAAAATTTAAAGAAGTTGATGCACTTTCTGGGATTAGCTTTGATATAAAGCAGGGGGAGGTGTTTTCACTCTTAGGGCCAAACGGTGCAGGCAAGACAACACTGATAAGTATACTTACAACAATACTTAAACCAACATCAGGAACCGCAGTTATAAACGGAAAGGATATAATAAAGGAACCACTTGATGTTAGAAAAAACATTGGCATCGTGTTTCAGGAACCATCACTGGATGACCTACTGACAGCAAAGGAAAACCTTTATCTCCATTCAATGCTTTATAATATGCCAAGAGAAATTGCTAAAAAAAGAATAAAGGATATATTAATAACAGTTAATCTTTATGAGAGAAAAGATCATATAGTAAAAACATTTTCAGGTGGTATGAAGAGACAGCTTGAGATAGCAAGAGGGCTTCTTCATACGCCAAAGATTTTATTTCTTGATGAGCCAACAGTGGGACTTGATCCATTTTCAAGAAGAAACATATGGGAGTATATAAAAAAAGTAAAAAAGGAGCAGAATATAACGATAATACTTACCACTCATTATATGGAAGAGGCAGAAAGCCTGAGTGATAGAATAGCGATAATAAACAAGGGAAGGATAATAGAACTCGACACACCTGAAAATCTTAAGAAAAAAATAGGTGATGAGATATTAATAATAAAAGGAATTGTTGATGATAACAGAGTAAGAAGCCTTGATTTTATAAAAAGTGTTGATCTGAAAAACGATAAATATATTATAACATCAAAGGAAATAACAAAAAATTTGAACAAAATTTTAGAATATGTTAAAAGAATTGATGATATAGAGATAAGAAAAACTTCGCTTGAGGATGTGTTTTTAAAAATGACTGGCAAAAAAATAGAGGAGTTAGATGAATAATTTGATACAGATAAGTGGAATAAAGGCAATAGTTTTAAGGGAGCTCTTAGTCTTTTCAAGAGAGAAGGAAAGAATTATATCATCGATAATTTCACCGCTTTTGTTCCTTTTTGTAATCGGTAAAAGTCTCAATCAGAACGCCAATATCGGGGGATATTCATATCAGCAGTTTATATTTCCAGGTATCATAGGAATGGATATACTTTTCACGTCAATAAGATACGGACTTTATATCATATGGGATAAAAAGATGGATTTTTTAAAAGAAGTTTTGATATCACCGATATCAAGAACATCTCTATTCTTAGGTAAAGCTTTAGGTGGGGTTATAGGAGCGATGTTAGAGATGCTAATAATATTGGTTATAGGAAATTTTTTTGTTTTGAAGATGAGTATCCTTCAGATGATACTAACTATGATTGCCTGTGGATTTGTGAGCTTTATGGTTGTAACAATAGGGCTTGCTATTGGTGGTGGTATGAAAACTATGGAAGGCTTTGGACTTGTCGTAAGTTTTGTGAGTTGGCCAATGTTTTTTTTCAGCAATGCTATGTTTGAGATCTCCAAGTCAAACACAACAGTCTGGGCTCTTTCTGTGATAAATCCATTTACATACTGTGTTGATATAATAAGAAAAATACTATTAAACTATGCACAGTTTCCTGTATCGAGATCAATAATAATAATTCTGATATGGAATATAATACTTTCATACATAACAATAAAGATATTTAACAGAATTGATACACAGAAATAATAATCATTAGGGCTAATTAGTTATTTAATCATCAAGATGGAGACGGATCAAATTCACTGATGAAAACGGATAAATCAAAAAGATAGTTAATCATCAAGATGTAAACGGATTCATCGGGATAAAAACAGATACAATCAAGATTTAGACAGATAAATTAAGAAGATAGTTGTTTAGAAAGAAACATAAGTTAGTAATTCCCAATAATGTAAATTTGCTAAACTATTTTTATGGCTGGAGATATAAAAAAATTAGGAAAAGAGACAATAATATATGGTATTTCAACCATTCTTGCAAGATTTTTAAACTTCATACTCCTTCCATTATACACCTATTATCTTCTGCCAGATGAATACGGCGTGGTCGCAACAGTTTTTTCAATAATAGCGTTCTTTAATGTGATATATGGACTTGGTTTAAATCAGGGATATATGAGATATTTTAAAGAGAAAAACTCCCTTTCAATGACAGTTACATCCATATTTTTCTCATCATTTATTCTTTCATTCATTTTAATCATTCTTTCAAAACCGATATCATCAGTCTTTCAAATGAGCACATACAGTTCATTTATTATATACGCTGCAGTAATACTTTACTTTGACTCGCTTTCCATAATTCCGCTTACAGATTTAAGGATGAAGCACAAGTCATTAACATTTGTTTTTATAAAGATATTTTTTATTGTCTTAAATGCTATTTTAAATGTAATTTTTATAAAATACCTTAAAATGGGAGGTGAGGGGATATTCATAGCAAACATAATATCATCATTTTCGCAGATGTTTTTTTTAGGAAAATATTTTACGTATATAAATCTTAAATTTGATATGCCAACCTTTAAGGAGATGCTTCCATATTCACTTCCATATATTCCATCATCAATGAGCTCGGTTATAGTTCAACTTGTGGACAGACCGATAATGATGATGCTTATATCATCCTATTATGTAGGAATATATCAGGCAAATTTTAGGTTGTCAATATTTATAAACCTTATAATCTCTATGTTTGATTTTGCATGGCGGCCGTTTGTTATGGAAAAGATGGATGCTCCTGACTCCAAACAAACATTCAGCAAAGTCTTTGAATACTTTAACTTTATCGTTCTTTTGTCATGGCTTTTTTTAAGTCTTTTTATTGAAGATATAATAAAAATTTCAATCCATAACGTATATCTGATAAGCCCTAACTACTGGTCTGGAATTGGGATAGTTCCAATAGTTATGTTAGGATATGTATTCAATGGTTTATATATAAATTTTATGATAGGGGCTATGATAACAAAAAAAACATATTATACAATGTATGCAAATATTATATCAGCAATACTCAGCATATCATTGAACTTTCTTTTAATACCTCGTTTAGGAATTTATGGGTCAGCTCTTTCTGTTTTAATATCATATTTTTTTCTTGCAGTGTTTATGTATTTCGTAAACCAAAAGATATATCCTGTGAAATATAATTTAAAGAAATTTTCTTCTCTTTTCATATTTACAATGATTGCTTATGGAGTTGTAAAACTTCCCTTTATTATGAACCTGTGCAATTATATTCAGATCAAAATGTTTGTCTTTATAATGTATTTTCTAATAGTTATGGCAGCAGGATACTTTTCAAAGGAAGAAATTTCATCAATTAAAAAAATCATCAGGATGTAAACGGATAAACATCAAGATGAAAACGGATCTTACCAAAAAATCGACAAAAAAGAACGAATGTCAGAAAAGCAAATTTTTTAAGAAAGCTGATTATTGTATAATATTTTTATGACAAAGATTAACATATCAGTTATAGGAGCAGGAACATGGGGAACAGCAATGGCAAAACTCCTTGCTGGAAAAGGACATAATGTTAACATATGGGCAAGGGAGGATGAGGTCGTTAAAGATATAAATCAACATAACGAAAACAAACAGTTTTTGAAAGGGGTAAACCTTCCCAAAAATTTAAAGGCGTACTCTGATATAAATGATTGCATAAATAATTCAACTATTATAATAAACGCAGTACCTACACAGTTTATAAGGGATACATTTTCCAAAATAAATAAAAAAATTAAGACTGACTATATACTCAGTCTTTCAAAGGGTATTGAGGTTAACACATTTGAAAGGCCTTCTGAAATTTTAAAGGATGTATTAAAAAAGGATGTATATGTTTTATCAGGTCCTAACTTTGCAACAGAGATAGCATCCCAAAAACCAGCCGCAACAACAATTGCTGGACGGGATAAAAGAGTAAGGAAATATCTTCAACAGATTATAAACACTCAATATTTCAGGGTATATGAAAATGATGATTTAATAGGTATAGAGATATCAGGTGCTTTAAAAAATGTTATGGCAATAGCTGCGGGAATGGCTGATGCCATAGGGCTTGGCAACAACGCAAAGGCAGCACTCATAACAAGAGGACTGAACGAAATAAGGAAGTTGGGTAAAAAAATGGGAGCAAAGGATATAACATTTTTAGGATTAAGCGGTATAGGTGATCTACTTTTAACCTGTAACTCAAATATATCAAGAAACTACACTGTTGGATACAGAATTGGAAGGGGGGAAAAGATAAAGGATATAATAACCAGTATGAATCATATTGCAGAGGGTATAAAAACAAGCTATGCAGTATATAAATTTTCAAAAAAGGTTGATGTTGATATGCCAATAACAAAGGAAGTTTATTCAGTTTTATACAAAGACAAAAATCCTAAGGATGCGGCCACATCGCTTATGTCAAGAAGCCTTAAGCCCGAGTTTTAACACCTACGGTCCCGAACCGTGTAACGGTTCGGGACCGTTCTTTTTCAATGAGCGATTTCTTTTTTGTTATTCCACCAGAAGCACTATAACCACCTAATTTACCATCACTTCGTATAACCCTGTGGCAGGGAACTATTGGGGCAAATGGATTTTTTTTAAGTGCAAGTCCAACAGCTCTAAAAGCCTTTGGGCTTCCAATTTTTTTTGCAACCCATTTATAACTTCTCACCTCACCAGAAGGAATTTTCATAACACACCTCCAAACCTTCTGATAAAAAAGTGGATATTTCTTCATCTCTATTAAAACATCCTTTTCCGTCATATCAAAAAATCCTTGCTTCTTATCTTTCTATGATATGTTATTGCAAACCTGTGTGTTTCATCTCTCACTGACATAAGAAATAATAGTTCCTTTGAATCCCTTGGAAGAACAAAGGGAGTTGATGATTTCAATGTGTATATCTCCTCGTTCTCCTTTGCAAGCGATATGAGTTCTATGTCAGCATTTTCTTCCTTTCTCGCCTTTTCTGCCATAGCTAACTGTCCCTTCCCACCGTCTATCAAAAGCAGATCTGGAAGCTCATTGCTTTCCTTTGCGGCTCTTATTCTTCTTTTAACTATCTCATATATCATCTGATAATCATTGCCGCCACCCTTTTGAGGGATATATTTTATCCTGAAGTGTCTGTAATGTGGGTGATTTTTTTGTCCGTTTACAAAGCATACACAGCTTCCAACAGCCCATCTGTTTAAAAGATTTGATATATCAAATGATTCTATATGGTAAGGAATTTTTTTAAGCCCTAATATATTTTTTAAACTAAGAAGTGTTTCAGTAAAATCAAGCTTTGATTTTATTTGGTCTAAATTTGTTTCATTAACACTTACTCTCTCATATATATGTTCTATTGCCTTTATAAAATCACGGTATTTGATTGCATTTTCATAATCAAGTTTTTCTGAGCTTTCAATCATCTTTATATTAAAATCATCTATAAGCTCGCTATGCTTTCCCTTAAAAAAATCAGAAGCAATTTTTACATATCTCATATAATCCTTCTGTGATATCCTTTTACTATCACATGGGGCAGGACACTGTCCCGTATGGTAATAAAGACACTTTTCTATTTTATTAATTGAGAGGGGATTTTTGAGTGAAAAATTAAACTTACACCTTCTTAGGTTTATAAGCCTTATCTCAAAAAGTTTTTCAATAAGATTTTTTACGACCTCAACCTTTGGATAAGGACCAAAATAATTCCCATTAAGTCCTTTTTTTCTTGTGATTATAAGGCGAGGGAATGCTTCCTTTGTTATAACGACATATGGATATGTCTTTGAATCCTTCCATATAGTATTGAAAAATGGCTTGAACTCAGATATAAGCCTTCTTTCAACAATCAATGCCTCTCGTTCACTGTCACAGATTATAAAATCTATCTTTGATGCAAAAAGTTTTATATTTGATGTTTTAAATGCTAACTCAGCTTGTTTTGTAAAGTATGAGCTGACCCTGTTCTTTAAGTCCTTAGCCTTTCCAATATAAATTATTTTATCAAACCTATCCTTTATTATATAGACCCCTGGGAGATGGGGGATTTTTTCCAGAGAAACACTCATATAAAAAGATTTGCTACGGTTGAAGAATCTATCAAATAATATTTTGGTGTTGTGATATTAGATACCGGAAGTTTAAGCTTACCTGTAAAAACTGCTCTTAATGTGTTTTCCTTTTCTTTTCCACTCACAATAAAAACAGTAAATCTTGAGGAATTGAGTGCAGAATAGTTAAGTGTTATTCTGTTGCGCGTTTTATAGTTTATAGCATTTGTCCTTATTACGTAATCAGTGCTCTCATATTCATTTCTAAAAAGTGAAGCAATATGTCCATCATAACCAACACCTAAAAAAGATATATCAAATCTTTTATATTTCTCAAGAAACTCTTTAACCTCGCTATTATAAAGTGATAATGCATCCTCTTTTTCTACCAATATTCTTTTGAAGTTATAACTTTTTTTATTTTTAAAAAGTCTTTCAGAAATTGAAACATAGTTGAGTTCTGATATATCATCAGTAACCCTTTCATCAGATATAAAAAATATAATCTTTGAGAAATCAATCTTACTGTCAGCTGAAAGCTTATCATAAAACACAAGCGGGCTCCTACCACCGGCTATTATGACCGACAAAAAGCCTTTTTCTTCCAAGGCTTTGTTATATGCCATTTTAAAAAACTTCAATGCCTCATCTGATATGATACTCATATCAGCATAGCTTAAATGTATATCCATTTTTTTCCATCCTTTTTTATTAAATTATCAGCACTCTCAATAACTTCACCCGGCTTGTAGAATTCAAGCCTTGAACCATCTTTTATAAATGTTTCATCTATCCTCTTTATGTATCTCCACATACAACTCATCTCATCAGAGCTTAAAAAAAGTGTCTTATCACCGTTAACCGCATCAATTATAAGTCTTTCATAATCCGATATGATTAAATTGCTACTGCCGAAATCTTTTTTGAGTTCAGTGCTTTCAACACAAAACTTTGCTCCGGCAGATTTGGCATTGAAAGAAAATTTTATTCCGACATCAGGCTGAATAACAAATGTAAGAACGTTTGGCTCATCTATAAAATATTTTTTTGAAAAATCATTATCACTTTTTTTATATACAACATCAATCCTTGTAAGCTTTTCCTTCATCCTTTTACCAAACTTTATATAAAACGGAACACCCTTGAGATAATCCAGCTTTGTTTCAAGTCTGAAAGCCACAAATGTTTCTGTGAATGAGTTTGGTGAAACATTTTTTATTTCCTTGTAACCCTTGATATTCTCAGCTGCAAGATACTGAGCCTTAACATAATTTTTTGATATAAAATCATTATCCGGAATTATAATATTTTTAAAAAATTCCAACTTTAAACTTTTTATTGCATCTGCTCTCATATCAGATGGAGGGGGAATAACAAGGAAAGAGAGCATCTCAAGCACATGTGTTATCATATCCTTGAAAGCACCTATCCCCTCATAATATTTTCCTCTGTCATCAACTCCTTCATTTTCATAAACAGTCACTTGAATATTATCAATAAATTTATTATTAAATGTTGAATAAAACAAGTAATTTAAGGCCTTTACTATCAGTATGTTTAAAACGCCTTCCTTGCCAAGATAATGGTCTATCCTGTATATATTATCCTCAATATCAAGCTTTTTTATAAATCTGTTCAAAAGCGTTGCTGAACAAAAGTTCTCTCCATATGGTTTTTCAATTATTATTTTGTTTTTCCCATCCTTTAAATCTGTTGAGCTGTTGATATTTGATATCGTCTGTTTTATTGATGATGGCGGTATGGCAAGATAAAAGATTCTGTTTTTAACATTCTGTTCATACTTTTTTTCAAGTTCTGAAATTCTTGAGACAAGCCTTTTATAAGATTCCTGATCAGAATAATCAAGTTTAAAATAATAATTCCGCTGGAGAAATGAATCAGACTCACTCACCCCTTCTGTTTTCAATACCTCTGAAACATATTTTCTAAAGCTCTCATCATCATAGTCTCTGCTTGCAACATTTATGACAAAAAAATTCTCCCTTATATACTTCTTTGAGAACAGATCAAAGAGTGCTTTTATAATCTTTTTTTTAGCAAGATCCCCAGTTGAACCAAAAAGGCAGAATGCAACACCATTTGAAAAAAGTTCAAAACACATCCCTTTTTTTTCGTTCATTTTTTTACCACCTTATGCCCGCCAAATTTATTTCTAAGTGCCGCAATAAGCTTTTCTGAGAATGGCTCGCTCATCCTTGATCTAAACCGCCTAAATGCTGCATCGGTTATTGTCTCAGCAGGTATCGCCTTTAGAAGAGCATATTCTATGCTCCATCTTCCCTCACCAGAATCATCTATGTAAGCCTTTATATTGCTGAGATTATCATCCTTTTTTAATATATCATATACAAGTTCAAGCAACCAGCTCCTTATTATGCTTCCCCTGTTGAAAAGCCCTGCTATCTTATATGTTGGAGTTTTTAAACCATCAAACGATTTAATCAGTTCAAATCCCTCAGCATAAGCCTGCATAATAGCATACTCAATGCCGTTGTGGATCATCTTAACAAAATGCCCCGAGCCAGAATCACCGCAGTAAAGATAAGCATCCTTCTGGGCTATGGCTTTGAGATATTTTTCTATCAATGAAAAACCCTTCTTATCACCACCAACCATAACACAGTATCCATCCCTTTCACCATAAAGCCCACCGCTGACCCCTGCATCGACAAAATATATCCCTTTCTTTGAAACCATATCAGCTCTTTTTATTGAATCACTCCACTTTGAATTCCCACCATCTATCAAAACATCACCCTTACTGAGTATTTCTATTGATTTATTGACATAATCCTCAGTAACTTTTCCACTCGGTAGCATAAGCCATACAACCCTTCTCCCTTCAGTTTTAAAATCACTGAAATTTTTTAACGCCCTCCCTTTCTTGCCAGCAACCTCCTTAGCCTTTGAGTAATCAATATCAAAGATATATGGTCTAAAGCCAGCTTTCATCAGCCTTCTTGATATTCCACCACCCATCCTTCCAGCACCAACAACAAGTATATTTTCAACCATTTATAATCTCCTTTATTTTTGACTTTATATCAGCTACCGTAAGCCCAAACTTTTTATATACATCCTTTTCATTTCCAGAGTATCCAAAGTTATCAACCCCAAATGAATAAACCATATCTCCTATTATATCACTCCAACCACAGGTTCTTCCAGCCTCTATAACAAACTTCTTAACATTCAGGGGGAAAAGCTTTCTTATATAATTTTCACCGCTTTCCTTCATCATCTCAACCGAAGGTAGTGAAACAACATTGGCTTTTATGTTTTCATTCAAAAGCTCTTTTGATACAGATATTGCTAAATCAACCTCTGATCCAGTTGCAACTATAATTATATCAGGTGAGCCGTGCTCTATGAAATTATAAGCCCCATATGAAAAATTTTTGACCGTTATATCCTTATACTCAACAAGCGGACTGACCTTCTGCCTTGTCAAAATAAGTGCAACGGGTTTCTTTGATTTAAGAGCAAATTTAAAAGCCATAAGCGTTTCATAAAAACCAGCAGGCCTTATGACATAAAGATTAGGTATGAGTCTCAATGACATAATATGTTCCACAGGTTCGTGCGTTGGCCCATCCTCTCCAACAGCAATGCTGTCGTGAGTAAATATAAAAACAGGCGATATATTCATAAGTGCAGCAAGTCTTATTGATGGCCTCATATAATCTGAAAAAACAAGAAATGTTGAACAGAATGGTTTTATCATACCGTAAAGCGATACGCCGTTAACAAAAGCACCCATAGCATGCTCTCTTATTCCAAAGTGTATGTTCTTTTTTTCGTCTGAAACTATATTTGTCTTTGTTGAAGGTGCAAGGTCAGCTGAACCACTCACAATATTTTCAACACTTTTTGAAAGCTCATTGATAATTATGTGTGAATACTCCCTTGTTGCAAGTGGTTTTAGATCTTTTAAATCTATATCACCGATATCAAACCTTCCCTCTAACCACCTGATCATCCTTTCATAATCAGAAGGATAACTGCTCCTGTAATAATCAAGCCTTTTATCATAATCCTTTCTCTGCTTTTTCTTTTCCTCAACAATAGTCATAAAATTTTTTCTTATATCATCAGGAACATAAAACCTTTCCTTATATTCCCAGCCAAGGCTCTTCCTTGTCTCATCAACCTCCTCATCAGAAAGCGGTTCACCATGAACCTTGTTAGAACCTTCCTTTGGGCTCTTATAACCTATTTTAGTCTTTACTATAACAAGGCTTGGCCTTTCATTTTGAGCAAGAGCTGAATCAAGCCCTTTCCTTATCTTATCTATATCAAAACCATCATCAACAGAAATAACATTCCATCCAAATGCCTTAAACCTCATACCCACATCCTCGCTGAAGGCTAAATCGGTTTTACCCTCTATTGTAATGTTATTAGAATCATAAACAAGAACAAGATTACCAAGCCCTAAATGACCTGCAAGCGAGCCTGCCTCATACGATATACCCTCCATCATATCGCCATCACCGCAGAGTGCAAAAATCCTTCCGTTAAAAATACTGCAATCACTCTTATTAAAATTTTTGGCTAAATATCTCTCTGCCCAAGCCATACCAACAGCCATACCAATCCCCTGTCCCAATGGCCCGGTTGTTGCCTCAACACCTGATGTATGACCATACTCAGGATGGCCTGGGGTAATCGAACCTATTTTTCTGAAAGCCTTCAACTCCTCTATCTTTACATCATAACCAAAGAGATGAAGCGTTGAATAAAGCATAGCAGATGCATGGCCACTTGAAAGCACAAATCTATCCCTAAAAATCCATTTAGGATCGGATGGGTCAAACCTCAGATAATACTTGAAAATAGTATAAATAATGGTTGAAGCACCCAGTGGCATACCTGGATGACCGCTTTTAGCATTTGTAACAGCATCAATTGAAAGAACCCTTATAGCGTCGGCAGATTTTAAATCAATATTCATAATTATCCTCCTTTATAACACCAATTATAAAACCTCCACCGTTAGGCTTTTTTCAGTGCCCACCAAAATAATAAAGAACAGCTATTATTGTTTTAGCATCCTTTATAACACCGCTTTTAATCATATCAATCGCCTTTGTTGACTTAATCTTTATTACATTTAAAAACTCATCCTCATCAGGATGACTCTTACCTTCAACAAGCCCTGTGGCTAAATAAATCTTTAGAAGCTCATTTGAAAACGTTGGTGTTGGCCAGAAATCAATCATATGTCTTATACTTTTCGCTTTATAACCTGTCTCTTCTTCTAACTCAGCCTTTGCCCTTTTCAAAAAGTTATCTCCCTTATAGTTAAGCTTTCCAGCAGGAATCTCATAAGTAACCTCTTTTACTGGATACCTATACTGTCTTACGAAAATAAAATTTTCTTCGTCATCAACAGCAAGCAATGCCACAGCACCATGGTGATCAATAAACTCCCTTGTTGCTTTTTTACAGTTTGGCAATACAATTGTATCCACTCTGAAAGATATCGCCTTGCCCTTGTATATAGTCTTTTCTTTATACTTTTTTTCAATTAAATTATTCATATAAATCTATTTTATCACATTTGAAAAGACTTATCAGAAAAAAATCCTCCGGATAGTCAATATCAAATTTTGTTATAATCTTATTATTAATATTATATAGATAATAAAGAGTATTTAATATGTTAGCTTTTATAGATGAATCAGGAGATACTGGAAGAAAGATAGACAATGGTTCAAGCCGTTACTTTATAGTATCGCTTATTATTTTTGAAAACAACAATGTTGCAATAAAATGTGATAACAGTATAAACCAATTACGGAAGGAACTAAAACTTAATCAGAATTTTGAATTTCATTTTTCCACCAACTCTCATAATATTCGAATAAAATTTTTAAATATCATAAAACAATATGATTTTATATATTTTTCTGTTGTAATAAACAAATCTTTAGATAAATTATGGGGAGAAGGATTTAACTCTAAAGAATCATTTTATAAATACACCTGTAATATGGTTTTTAATAATGCAATAAAATACCTTAAAGATGCAATTATAATTTTAGACAGATCTGGAACTCCTGATTTCAGAAATAGACTTTCATCATACATAAAGAGAAAAATTAATACGGAAAAAAATAATTATATAAAAAAGATAAAGCAACAAAAATCTAATTCAAACAATTTGCTTCAATTAGCAGATTACATATCTGGAATAATAAATAGAAAAGTCCAGAACAAATCAGACTGGCAATGTTATTATGAATTTATCAAAACAAAAGAAAGGTATATCCAGATATGGCCGAAATAAAAACGCCACCTCTTACCCTTTCGTAGGGACGCTTAGATAAACTAAACTATTTGAGGTGGCGTTATATCCAAATACATTTTAGCAGAAATCCTCCGGATAGTCAATATCAAATTTTGTTATAATCTTATTATATGATGGGAAAAGAATATACTCATTTTATAACCAACAGAGAAAAGACTCTTGCACAAACAATATCAAACATATCTAACTCCATTGAAAACATTTACATCCTTGTTGGCTTTTTCTATTTTAGCGGATATTTCAAGCTGAAGGATGAATTTAAAAATAAAAACATACAGATTCTTGTAGGGCTTGATATTGAAAAAAAACTGGGGAAACTCGTATCGGAATATGAGATACAGGACAAGCAAGACTTTAAGGGGATTGGCACATTAAAAAATAATTTTTATAAATCGGTTGTAAACGCCTTTGCATATTTAGAGATGTTTGATAAGGAAGAAATAAAGGAAAGTCTCAAAATATTTGACGAAAAATTAAAAAATGGCACAATAGAAATAAGAAAAACAAAAGAACCAAACCACGCAAAACTTTATATATTCGAGAATAATAAGGAACACTCAGAAAACGGAGAATATCCCGGTGTTGTTATAACAGGTTCAAGCAACCTGAGCCTTGAAGGGCTTGAAAAAAGGTTTGAAATAGATGTTGTAACAAGGGAAAAATCATATTATAATGAAGCAAAGGATATATTCAACAAACTCTGGCAGAACTCCATTCCTGTGGCTTCAAAACAAAACTATGAAGAGTTTAAAAAAGAGGTTATCAAAAAGATATGGCCATTCCAACTTCCATCCCCATATGAAGTTTATATAAGGGTTTTAAAGGAATATTTTTCAGTTAACAAACCACATGTCAGGATGCCAAAAGACATAAACAGAACAGCAATGAACCTTAAATATCAGATGGATGCCATATCTATGGCCATTGATATAATAAAAAAGCATAACGGGGTTATAATTGCCGATGTCGTCGGACTTGGGAAAAGCATCATAGCATCAAGCATAGCTCACAACCTAAATCTTGATACAATAGTTATAGCTCCGCCTCATCTAAAAGAGCAGTGGGATGATTACAGAAGAAGATTCAAGTTTATGGGAGAGGTCTATTCAAGTGGCAAGATAGATAAAGCGATAAAAGATTATTCAGATAATGAAAATGAAAAACTTATAATAGTTGATGAAGCACACAGATACAGAAACAGCGACACAATAAATTATAATCATCTCTGGCAGTTGTGTCAGGGCAACAGGGTTGTCCTGTTAACTGCAACACCTTTCAACAATACCCCCGAGGATTTATACTCAATCATAAGTCTTTTCCAGATACCAACAAAATCAACACTCAAACACATTGAAAATCTTAATGCAGAATTCAGAAAACTCATAACAGATTATAAGAATCTCAAAAAGAGATCAAAGCAATCAGAATCAAAAAAGGAAGAGGTGGAAACAGAAACTGAAAGGATATCAAAAGAAGTAAGATATATAATCTCTCCTGTAACAATAAGAAGGACAAGGGTTGATCTTGAAAAAATAGATGAATACAAAGAAGATCTTAAGACTCAGGGAATAATTTTTCCAAAGGTAAATCCTCCTGATGTGGTTTCATATTCATTCTCAGATCTTGATCAACTTTACCTTGAAACAATAGAAAAATTTCTTGACGAAGATAAAACCACTAAACACTTCATCGGTGCAAGATACAAAACAATCCAATACATTTCAGATATCAGTTATAAAACAGATATAGCAATGGAATACACTGGCGAAAAAACTGCGGCTGAGGCATTGCAATTCATAGAGGTTTCGCAATCAAACCTCTCGGATTTACTAAAAAGACTTTTTGTCAAAAGGTTTGAAAGCTCATTCGGTTCGTTTAAAAATACTCTAAATGATTATATCACCTCTCACAAAAAAATAAGAGCATATTACGAACATGGTAAAGTGCCCATATATAAAAAATTTGAAAAGCTTCCAGACATAACCGATATTGATAAATTGGAATCAGATGAGGTTGAAGAAATTTATAACAAACTAAAAAGCCTTGAAAATGATGATGAACTTATATGGGTTGAAAGCAGCAAATTAAGTAAAGATTTTATAAATGATATAGACAATGACATAAAAATTCTTGAAGGGATACAGAAAGACTGGTATAAATATCTCAACAATCCTGATAAATATGACTACAAGTTAGAAAAACTTGTTAACATACTTTATGAAAAAATAGAAAAAAAAGAAAAGGTCATAATATTTTCTGAGTATGAAGACACAGTAAATTATCTTAGAGACATGCTTGACAAAAAAGGTTTTAAAGCAATAAACTACTCTTCATCCACTTCATCAGAATCATTAAAAGACACAATAGAAGAAAATTTTGATGCTTCAATTATGGAGTCAAAATGGAAAAATGATTACGACATACTCATAACGACGGATATTCTCTCAGAAGGCATAAACCTCCACAGGGCAAACAACATAATCAACTACGACATACCGTATAATCCGACAAGGGTTATCCAGAGAATAGGAAGGGTCAACAGGGTCACCAAACTGAAACTGAAAGACATAAACATCCACAACTTCTTTCCAACAAGCATAGGGGAAAAGCACACTCACATAAAAAACATATCCACACTCAAAATCCATATGATCCATGCCCTTTTAGGCGAGGATATGAAATATCTTACAAATGATGAGGAGATAAAAAGCTTTTTTTATGAGGAATACAAAAAATCAGAGTTTATGGAAGAGGAGTCATGGGACACAAAATACAGAAATTTTCTTTATAGCATAGAAGAAGGAGATATAAATCTTATAGAAAAAGTTATGTCAATTCCTTACAGAACAAAGATAGGAAGAAAAACTGGCAGAGAAAATGCCTGTCTAACATTCGCAAGAAAAGGAGAAAATTTTATATTCAAAATAATGCATAAAAAAGATAATTCTGAAAAAATAGAAACAATCACAGACGAGGAAGCGATAAAAATGTTTGAAGCCGACATAAAGGAACAGCCCTTTGAAGTTTCATCGGATTTTGAAGAAAAATATAAAAATATAAAGAAAAGTCTCTTTTCAACCCAGTCGCAGACAATGACAACAAAATCAGAAAGAGATGTAATATCAAAGATGGAAAAACTGATTGAAACAACAAAGAATGAAAACCACTCAGAATATATTAATTATTTAGAAAAACTAAAAAAAATTGTGGATTTAAACTTCATCCCCGATTATATTGCAAGAAGTATAAAAGAGGTTAAATATGAGTCGTTAGAAAACCTTAAAAAACTTACTGAAACTATTCCAGAGTATATTATTGATAAGATTTTAAACAGAGTAAACGAGATTGATAACGCCAGCGATGTCATAATAATCTCAGAAGAAATAGTTCTATAAAAGAACTGAAATTGATTAAAATCGTTCCGATATGGAACGATTTTATGTTAAGGAAAGATTATGAATGAAACAATTGAAAAAGACATACTATCAAAGCCATTTAACAAAGAGGATATAAAAAATCTTCTAATAGACAATTTTCTCCCTGAAAATTTTGAGATAAAAGAAGAAAAGCTATCACTAAACGAAATTGGAAAGTTTGAAAAGATACAGGAAGTATCTTCTGTCGGTAAAAGCAATAATCCTGAAATAAAATTATTATTCATAAAACACAGCGGTATAAACGACCCGAGAATTACAATCACAAAAGAGACATTCAAGATAGTAAAAGGATTTAGATTTAAAAAATCAATAATAGTCTATTATTCTGATAATTCAGAAAACTACAGAATCTCGCTTGTAACCCTTGATACTGTAATAAAGGGGGAAAAAGGGACAGAAGACATTTTATCAAACCCTAAAAGATACTCATATTTTTTAGGTCCTGATGCGAAGGTTAAAACCCCGTATATAAATTTAGTGTCAAAAGGCAGAGTAGAAACAGAGGAAGATTTAAAACAAAGGTTTTCAGTGGAAGTGGTAACAAAAGAGTTTTATAAAGAACTTGCAAACTGGTATTTTTGGGCGGTTTCAAGCGATGATGTTATATTTCCTGAATCAAAGTCCATACCAAACTTTAAAGAGATATCGCTTATAAGATTTATAACAAGAATAATATTTGTATGGTTTATGAAACGAAAAGGGCTTATTCCAGAAAAGCTTTTTGATAAAAACTACCTAAAAACAATATTAAAAGATTTTAATAACGAAAAATCTAACAATTATTACAATGCAATTCTTCAAAACCTTTTCTTTGCAACATTAAATAAAAATATAAAGGAAAGAAACTGGGCAAAAGATGAAGGATTTTTAAAAAATAAGACACACTACGGTATAAAAAACTTATACCGATATAAGGACAAATTCTTAATATCAGAAAAAGAGGTTCTGGATGTTTTTAGAGAAATACCCTTTTTAAATGGCGGACTTTTTGATTGCCTTGATAAGAATGATATTGGTGGAGAGGTTATTGATGGCTTTTCAAGAAACCCTAAAAAAAGAGCCTTGATCTGTGATTATCTTCTGTTTGATGATAAAGAAAAAGAAGTAAACCTTTCTGGATTTGGGCTCGGCAAAAACGAAAAGGTTAAAGGACTTTTTGAGATACTCAATCAGTATAACTTCACAATAGATGAAAACACCCCGGTTGATCAGGAACTATCCCTTGACCCAGAACTTTTAGGGAAGGTCTTTGAAAACTTGCTTGCCTCATACAATCCTGAAACATCCACAACAGCAAGAAAATCAACAGGAAGCTACTACACTCCCCGTGAGATAGTTGACTATATGGTAAAAGAAAGTTTAAAGGAATATTTAAAAACAAAACTTGAAAACGAAAAAATTGAAAACCTTGATGAAAAACTTGAAAACCTCTTTTCATATGAAACAGAAGAAAATCCGTTTGAAGATAATATTACAAAAAGCATAATAGAACACATAAACAAACTCAAAGTCATTGACCCTGCAGTTGGCTCTGGCGCTTTTCCTATGGGAATGCTTCAAAAACTTGTTTTCATACTCTCAAAATTAGACCCAAAAAATGAGATATGGAAAGAAACACAATTAGAAAATGCTCTTAAAGAAACAGAAGAGACCCTCAAATCAAAAAAAGACAAAGAGGAAAGGGAAGAAGTCTTAAAGGACATAAACGAAGTATTTGATGAGAACATAAACAACCCTGACTATGCAAGAAAATTATATCTTATAGAAAACTGCCTCTACGGTGTTGACATACAGCCAATAGCAATCCAGATATCAAAACTCAGGTTTTTTATATCACTTGTTTTGGAACAAAACATAAAGCAGGATAAAGATAATTTTGGAATAAGGCCACTGCCCAACCTTGAAACCAAATTGATTTCAGCAAATACATTAATATGCCTTGATAAACCAGACGATATACTATTCTATACACCAGAAATCCAAAATATTGAAGAAGAAATTAAGCAACTTCGCCATAGGTATTTCTCTGCCAAATCCCATTCAGAAAAACTCAATTATCAGAAAAAAGACAGAGAACTTCGTGAGAAATTAAAAAATGCTCTCAAACAAATTGGTTATACAACAGATTCATCTGAAAAAATTGCCAGTTTTGACCTTTATGACCAGAACACCTCTGCAGATTGGTTTGATCCAGAATGGATGTTTGACGTAAAAGATGGGTTTGATATCGTAATTGGAAACCCACCCTATATTCAGCTTCAAAAACCAGTTGACACCAAAAATAAATATGCCGATTTATACAAAGACCTTAACTATCAAACCTTTGAGAGAACAGGCGATATATACTGCCTTTTCTATGAAAAAGGCATAAACCTGCTTAAAGAAAATGGTCATTTAATATTTATAACATCAAATAAATGGATGAGGGCAGGTTATGGTGAAAATCTCAGAAACTTTTTCACAAAATACAACCCCAAAATATTGATTGATTTAGGTCCAAATATCTTTGAAAGTGCAACGGTTGATACCAACATTCTCCTCATCCAGAAATCACAAAATAAAAAAATGCTCAAAGCTGTGAGCATAAATCAGAAGGATAAAGAAAATATAAACCTGACAAATATATTAAAAGAAAATTCTGTTATCCTAAACAAACTTGGTAGTGATGCATGGTTTATAGGAAATGATTTAGAACAAAAACTGAAAGAAAAGATTGAAAAGATTGGTAAACCCCTTAAAGAGTGGGATGTTAAAATTTATTATGGCATTAAAACTGGCCTCAATGATGCATTTATTATAGACAGCGATAAAAGAAAAGAAATTCTTGATAATTGCCTTGATAAAGACGAAAGAAAAAGAACAGAAGCAATAATAAAACCAATTCTTCGTGGAAGGGATATAAAACGATACTCTTATGAATGGGCAGGATTATGGGTGATAATTATTCCTGCTGGCTGGACTGATGAACACAGAAATGGAGAAAAGCCAGAAGTATTTATAAAAAAAACCTTTTCATCAATTATGAATTATCTTCAAGACTTTGAAAAGGAAGCTAAAAAGCGAGATGATCAAGGTGATTACTGGTGGGAACTTCGTGCTTGTGCCTACTACCCCGAGTTTGAGAAAGAGAAGGTGGTGTGGAATAGAATAACAAATAAAGTTATTTTTTCATATGTATTTGATAAATTTTTTGTTTTAGATAGCACTTTTTTTATTGTTGGGGAAAAAATAAAATTATTAACTGCGGTATTAAATTCTAAAGTTGCATTAAATTGGATGAAAAGTAGTCTTGCAACATTAGGTGAGGGTATGTATGGAGCAAAAATCTATGTTGAAAAACTACCAATTCCACCCATTACATCATCTAACCAGCCAATTGTATCGCAAATCGAGGCGATTGTCGATAAAATTCTTTCTGCAAAAAAAGATAATCCTAACTCAGACACCTCCAAATTAGAATCAGAGATAGACCAGTTAGTTTATAAACTTTACTCCCTTACTCAGGAAGAAATCCAATTAATCGAAGGGGAAAATGCTCCACACCGAAAGTAACCGCGTAGGTTACTTTGGTTTTAATTCTGATATGAGAAGGGGGAAACTGGTAAATGACATATTTTCATTTGTATATTTTTCAGCCCTTTCACAAGCAATAGAAGTATTATCACTCATATTTTTAACCCAATCTTCCCTTTCTAAAAAATTTTCATCAGTTGAATAGTCAGGGATATATTTTTTTAAGTATTTTTTTAATTCGCTTGCAATAAATACCTTATTTGTATCTTCAAAGTGTAATAAGAACCAGTATTCTATTGAAGGATTGCTTGCTATTATAAATAAATTTTTATTATTTTCTTTTAACTTTTTATAGCTGTCTAAATTATTTTCCACATCTTTTATATAAAATGCGAGGTAGTCTTTACCTGATTCTGATATATCCTTTATTTTTCTTTTGATTTTTTTATACGAATTACCTATTCCAAAATCTGCTCTTTTTAAATGAATAGAAAAATTATCAGGATGATTTAGTTTTAATTTCATTAAATGTTTTAAATAAAAAAATTCAGTCAATCCATCACCGTAAAAATATAAAACCTTTTTTAATATTCTATTCCCAGATTTTCTGTAATTAGTCATAAATCTTCTATATCAGGTATAGCCCCAAACCTTCCATATTGATACGCCTTTCTTAATGATGATATTCTGTTGACTCCGTTAAAATCTGTGAGCGGATAGACATCGCTTGAGCCATCTTCTTTTTTTGAAACGAACCATATATTATCCTTTCTTATCACATCATCATATTCAAGAAATGTATCATTATGTGTTGTGGATATAAGCTGTGATTTTTTTCTATTAGATATAAAATTTTTTATAACGGAGATAGCAAGTTTAGGATGAATAGAATTTTCTATCTCATCAATCAAAAAGATGCTATCATCACTTAATAATTCAAATATTCCAATTGTAAATATAAATTTTATGGTTCCTTGGGACTCTAATTGTTCTGGAAGGATATATTCTTTTAAATTATTATTTTCCATTACTTTATGTATATAATTCACTCTTGTCAGCGATACCTTTTTTTGTTCAATATTTTCAATATTATTTGCTTCATATTTTTCGGTTGATATATTGCTTATATTAAAATCTGCTATCTTTAATTTATTTATTATTTCATCCTTAAAATTACTATTTGTATGTATTTTTTCTTTTATTAATTCATAAATACTCGATTTACCTAATTCACTCAAAGTAAAGATTGGCCAAATGCTATTGGTAAACCTTAATAAATTTTCAATGTGAACATTTTTAAAGTTAAGTTGTTCATAAGATGACAACACGCTCATATTTTTTAAACATTTTATTTCTAATTCTTTTTTAATAGCAGAATCAATGTTTTCACTATTTCCAAATTCAATATAACTTATTTCATTTTCATTTTTTCTTTCAAATATCAATGAAGGCTTGTTTGATTTATAAACGCTCAAAGATTCATATAAAAACTCTTTAAAATTTATTTTGAGACAATACTCATACCTTAAATTATCCTGATAAAAAATAATTTCAAATTCTGATGGTTTACCTTTTGTCTCACTGCTCAAAAGAAAAGGAGTATAGGATGGTATCTCTTTATCCTTACTTTCGGGTTTATAAGATAAAGCCATTCTAATAAAATTTATGGCTTTTAATAGATTACTTTTTCCCGCGGCATTTGGACCATAAATAAGAGCAAAATTTAGAAGTTTTGATTTGCCTTTTTCTGTTATTCCATAATCACCAAGTTTTTTATCCCTCGTGGCTCTCAAATCAAATGATATCTCATCCTTAAATGATAAAAAATTTTTTACCTTAAATGTCTCTATCATAATAACCTCTTCATCAACACAATATACATAATTTTATCATTTTTTTGAAGTAAAATAACAAGATTATGGATTATTTTTCTATTTTTAGCATTTTTTTATCATTTTAAATAAAAATAATTTGATTAATTTTATTGTTTATAGAATAAACTATTTCATATACATTTCTGGTAAGTACATCAGTTGGACAGAGATATTTTACATCTCTGACACTAATGTTGTAAGAGAATGGTATAAGATTATTATAATATCGTGATTGTCCTATAATTTTACATAAAATTTACATATCTTTTACACCATTTTAATCACTGATTACTAAAATTTATTTATGAAAGAAAAATTAAAAGGAGGTGATGATGATAAAAAAGATACTGACACCTGCCTTAGTGTGTTTGGTATTTACTTCTGCAACAGTCATATCAGCAGGGGAGTTAGACCCGCTACTCGATAAATTGGTGGAGAAGGATGTTATAAGTGGAGTTGATGCGATTGAAATAAAATCTGAAAGTGAGGAAAAGATGAAAAATGAGATATCACAGAAGCTTAACAACGTTCTTCCACTCTGGATGCAGACAGTTACCATAGGTGGGGATCTAAGGTTCAGGCATGAGGTAAATGATGATGAGAATAACTCCTATATAAGGAGAAGGGATAGAATAAGAATGAGAGTTTCTCTTGATTCAAAGGTAAACAATAAGGTTTATGCATACATCCGTATAGCATCAGGGGAAAACAGTGATCTCAGAAGCACAAATCAGACACTCTCTGGAAATTTTGAGAAAAAGAGTGTATGGCTTGATTATGCTTACTTTGATTATTTTCCATTTGAGTTTTTATCGGTTTCTGCTGGAAAGATAAAAAATTCTATATGGACAACGAATGATATGATATGGGACGCTGATATAAACACTGAGGGATATTCAGTTTCTTTAAGAAAGAGTTTCAGTTCAACATTTGCTGCTGATATAAGAGGAGGCAGATTCATACTCGATGAAATAAAGGATAAATCTGATCCTGAAATCCTTTACTCACAGATACACTTTAAAACGAGCAACGATGAGCAGAATTTCAGCTTTGAGTCAGGCTTTGCTTACTATGACTTTAAAAACATAAAGGGAAAAAAACTTCTTAAATATTCATCACTAACAAACTCATCAGCATTGCCATCAACCACAACATACAGATATGATTACAATGTTTACAGCTTTGATAATGAGATAGGATATGCACTGATCAATCCTATAAGGATTCCATTAACGGGGATGAGCATTAATTATCTCTCAGCAAATGCAAACTATGTTAAGAACTTGAGACCATCGACTCATAACGATGGCTATTTGTTAGGCTTAAGCATCGGTCAAAAGAGTGTGATGAATACTGGTGATTTCAAGCTCTCTTACAACTATAGAAGGCTTTCTCAGGATGCGTTTCTTGATTCATATCCTGATTCTGATTTTTATTATGGTGATACAGGAATTTATGGATCAAAATATGTTCTCACTCTTGGTCTGGCTGAAAACTTTGATATTACTGTGTCTCATATAAACTCAAAACCAATAGCATCAGGGAAAAAAGACAGACTCACTCAGTTCGATGTAAACCTAAAATTTTAAGGAGGAAAGATGAAAAAAATAATGTTTGTTATGATGACAGTAGTTACAGCCCTTGTTAGCAATGGTTACTCGAGGGTTATGATGGAAGGTTCTACAACAGTGCTTCCTATAGCTCAGAAGGTAGCTGAGGTCTATAACAAAGCAAATCCAGGAGCTAATGTGATTGTGAAGGGCGGTGGAAGTGGTGTTGGGATAACATCTTTAATAGATGGAAACTGCGATATTGCAAATGCATCAAGACCGATACAGAAAAAGGAACTTGATGCAGCATCAAAAAAGGGAAGGAGTATAAAAGGAAATATAATAGCAATTGATGGAATAACAATAATAGTCAATCCCTCAAACCCCATAACTTCCATAACAAAAAAGCAGCTTATGGATATATATACCGGTAAGATAAAAAATTGGAAGCAGTTAGGCGGAGAGGACAAAAAGATCATTGTTGTATCAAGGGACAGTGCAAGTGGTACATTTGAGGCATTTAGTGAATTAGCACTTGATAAAAAAAGAGTTAGACCTGATGCCCTTATGCAGGCAAGCAATCAGGGAGTTTTAAACATAGTATCTCAGACAAATGGTGCCATAGGATATATAGGAATAGGCTATCTTAGTGACAAGGTTAAAGCGATAAAATACGAAGGGGTCAAACCATCAAGAGAAAATGTGCTTGCTGGAAAGTATAAACTCCAGAGGCCGTTGTTTATGTACACCAATGAATATCCAAATGAAGAGGTTAAAAAGCTTATTTCATTTGTTAAATCAGATGAGGGACAGGCCATAGTTGAAGAGATTGGATACATCGGAATAATGGAAAAGGCAAATGTTAAAAAGGCAGATGATACAAAGGAACAAAAATAAGAAAAGATAAGACTCGACATGCTTACCCATCCACTCAGCTAACTGGGTGGATGGGTTTATTAATCTAAAATCTAGAAAATAAGTTTAGGAAAATAAAAAAATTTACACAGAATTTACATTGATTTTACTCATCCTTTATTATGGACTGATAAAATTTATTTAGAGGTTGAAGATGAAAGAAGAAATTATCAAAAAATTAAAAAAGGAAAAACTGATAGAATATCTGATCAAGTTTTTTTCACTTTTTTCGATAATGTCCCTTGCTGCTATATCACTTCTGCTTCTTTATGAATCATTGCCAGCATTTCGCGAAACAGGATTTGTTGCAATGTTTTTTGGTAAGGAGTGGTATCCAACATATGATCCTGCATCCTTTGGTATGCTTCCGCTTTTATGGGGAAGCATATTTATAACAGCTATTTCAATTATTATATCTGCACCGCTTTCATTGGCAACAGCAATTTATATACATGAGCTTGCATCACCAAAAATCAAAAAAATTTTGAAACCTGCAATAGAGATACTTGCATCAATTCCATCGGTGGTTTATGGACTCTGGGGCGCAACATTTTTAGCACCAATAGTTGCAAAAACATTTTCACTTCCAATAGGGTTTAATGCCCTGACAGCTGGAACAGTTCTTGCAATAATGTGTATTCCAATAATTACAACACTCTGCGAAGATGCTCTTAACTATGTTCCAGTTTCTTTTAAAGAGGCATCGTATGCCTTAGGAGCAAACAGATGGCAAACACTTGTAAGGGTAACAGTTCCTGCTGCATCATCAGGGATAATCAATGCATTAATACTTGGGATAGGAAGGGCAATAGGTGAAACAATGGTTGTTCTTATGGTAAGCGGTGGAGCTGCTGTTATATCATTTTCTTTATTTGACCCGATAAGACCAATAACATCAGCCATTGCAAGCGAGATGGGAGAGGCAAGCTTTGGAAGTCTTCACTATCACACGCTTTTTGCTGCTGGATTTTTTCTTGCTGTGATAACACTTGTTTTAAACATCATTGCTGAGAGATTTACAGAAAGATTTAAAGTTAAATTAGGGAAATCAAGATGAAAAAGAAAGAAGGATTTGGATTTTTGATAATAAAAATTCTGACAGCAGTAACAGTTCTGTCATTTCTGGTGATAATAGGATTCATCTTTTTCAAAGGGATTAAGGTAATGAGCTGGAGCTTTATAACCAAATTCCCAGAAAATTTTATGACAGAGGGGGGAATATTTCCTGCAATTGTTGGAAGTTTTTATCTTGTATTGCTCAGTGTTTTCTTTGCAATAGTTCCTTCTGTTGCAACAGCAATCTATTTAAATGAATACAGCAAAAGCAGACGGCTTGCAAGAATAATAAAAATAAGTATAAACAACCTCAGTGCTGTTCCTTCGGTTGTTTACGGACTTTTTGGACTTGGGATATTTGTTAAATATTTAAAGTTTGGGGTTTCAATGCTCTCAGGTTCACTAACACTTTCAATAGTCATACTGCCGCTTATGATATCATCAGCCAATGAAGCATTTATGGCCATTCCTAACTCACTCAGGGAAGCATCTATGGCGTTGGGTGCGACAAAGTGGTTTACTATAAAAAAAATACTTTTACCCATAGCTATGCCATCTATAATAACAGGAATTATTCTGAGTATTGCAAGAGCAGCCGGTGAGACGGCACCGATACTCTTTACAGCCGCTGTATTTTATTCGCCAGAACTACCACATTCAATTTTATCCGAGGTCATGGCACTTCCATATCACATATATGCACTTGTGACAGAGGGAACAAGCCCTGAGGTTCAGGTTCCAATAGCATATGGAGCTTCACTTGTTCTTATAATGCTTGTTATAATCCTATCCATTGCTGCAATAGTTATAAGAGAGAGAAACAGGAGGGTATATGATAAACTTGGCAACTGATATAGCAAAATTTCAAAGGACTGAGATAAAAAATACTGTAAAGATAAAAACTGATAACTTAAATTTTTATTATGGTGAAAAACATGTCTTAAAAAATATAAACCTTGATATATATAAAAACAGGGTTACTTCAATAATAGGACCGAGCGGTTGTGGAAAATCAACATTTATAAGACTCATAAACAGGATGAATGATTTCATATCAGGGGCAAAAGCTGAGGGTAAAATCCTTCTTGATGGTAAAAATATTCTTGATAAAAACATTAATGTTGTGAAACTCAGAAGAAAGGTTGGTATGGTTTTTCAGAAACCAAATCCATTTCCAAAGAGCATATATGAAAATGTGGCATACGGTCTTTATGTAAACGGTCAGAAAAAAGGGATTGATACAGACAAAAGGGTTATAGAGTCACTGAAACATGCTGCACTTTTTGATGAAGTCAATGAAAGATTGAATGATTCAGCACTCTCGCTTTCGGGTGGCCAGCAGCAGAGATTATGTATAGCAAGATGTATAGCAGTAAGGCCTGAGATAATACTCTTTGATGAGCCCTGTGCAAGTCTTGACCCGATATCAACATCAAAGATTGAGGAGCTCATACTGAAACTTAAGGATGATTACACAATAATAATAGTAACACATAATATGCAGCAGGCATTAAGGATTAGTGACTATACTGCATTTTTTCTTATGGGTGAACTTGTAGAGTTTGATGAAACAAAAAAAATATTTGAAAATCCAAAGGATAAAAGAACAGAGGACTATATAACGGGAAAATTTGGATAAGGAGTGATTATGTATAAATACTTTGAAAATGAAATTGATGATGTAAAGGCAGAGCTTGTTAAGATGAGTATTGATATAAAAAAAATGATATCAGACAGTTTTATTGCTCTTAAAGAACGTGATATTACTAAGGCTGAGGCTGTGATAAAATATGATGAGGTCATAGACAGAATAGAGATAGAACTGGAGGATAAGTGCACTGAAATAATTTTAAGGCATCATCCGCTTGCAAAGGATTTAAGATTTGTCATAGTTGCACTCAAGATGACAAACGAGCTTGAAAGGATTGCTGATCTTACTGTAAATGTGAGTGAGAGAGCAATTGAGATAGCTGATAAAGAACCATTAAAACCACTCTATGACATATCAACTATGTTTGACATTATAAACACTATGATATCAGATACTGTAAAGGCATTTACTGAACTTAACTATGAATTTGCAAAAAAAGTGATACTAACTGATGAAAGTATTAATATATTAAGGGATAAAATTTATATTGAAATATTGGAGAAGTATATCAAACCTGATGGAGCAAAAGCTGAGGTTGGACTGCCTCTAATATTTGTTGCAAAGCATTTTGAACGGATGGGGGATCACTGCGTTAATATAGCTGAGGACATAATATATCTTGTTTCATCAAAGGTTGTAAAACACCACAATGAAGAATTCTAAATACCTGACTTTGCCCACAATTTTATACACTACAATTTGACAATTTTAAAATAGTCTTTTGTTAGTTTTTTAAAGTAACAATCTTGTTCCACCTGAAGTTTTTATCTCTATCTATCAACTCTACTTTGTATGCAGTTTTAACAAGACCCGAAGTAACCTCGTAGGTTACTTCTCTTGTTCCTAAACAACGAAATAACTAAATGACGAGATAACGAATTTGGGGTGAGATTAATGGAGATTGTTTATTATAAATCTAACACCACCTTCAAAGTTTGAGGCAGTTATTGAAGCATTGTGAAGCATCAGACCATGTTTAACTATTGAAAGTCCTAATCCTGTTCCCTTTGTCTCTCCCCTTGATTTATCAACTTTATAAAACCTTTCAAAAATCCTTGATATCTCAGACTCAGGAATCTTTGGACCGCTGTTTTCAAATATTATTTGGTTGTTCTGCACAAAGCATTTGACATAACCAGCCTCTTTATTAAATTTCACAGCATTATCCATAAGGTTTATGAAAACATTTTCCATAATATTTTCATCAGCATTTATTTTTAGATCAGATGGTATCTCGTTTATAAACTTTATCTTTTTCTCGTCATATAGCTGTTTTATGTATGAATAACATCTTGTAATAAAATCCTTCAAATTTATTTCTTTGATTTCAGGTTTTATATTTTCTGACTCAAGATAGTTGAGATTTATTATATCCTTCACAAGTGATATCATTCTTTCAGTGTGCTTTTCAATAACATTTAAAAACTCAGAGGCAGTTTCCTTATCCATATCATTTGATATCAGCGTCTCAATATTAGTTTTTATAACGGTGAGCGGCGTTTTTAAATCGTGAGATATGTTTGATATGAACTCCCTTTTAACAGTTTCTAATTTTTTTATCTCGTCTATATCATAAAAAAATATAATTGTATTTTTTTTATTGCCAGCATTAAACGGGCAGAAATCAACCATATAGTATCTTTCGTTAATCTTTATTTCTTCACTTATAAATCTGTTTTCTGAGTTTGAGATATCAAGGTTATGCATTATACCTGAATCAAGCACAACAGAATTTATATCCCTCTGATATATATCATCAGTTAAAGAAAATATATTCAAAAATGCTCTGTTATAGCTGAGTATTTTTAATTTATTATCAACAAGGCATATGCCATTTTTCATATTATCTATCAGGGCTTTAAGATGAGCATTTGTATTCATTATCTCTCTCATATCCCTTTGAATACTTTCTGCCATAGAGTTAAGTGTCTCGGCAAGCTTCTTCACTTCTCCACTAAAGTCTATTAAAATCCGATGAGAAAAAATTCCATTAGCAAATTCTTTTGAAGCATATATGATTCTGTCAAATGGTTTCAGTATGGTTATGAAAAGATAAATCCCGACAAACAGAGCAAGAAGCATCACTCCTGAAAAATAAATAAGTATCTTGTTTCTTAGCTGGTTCAGTGAGTTCTTAACGTAGTCAAACTCTACTGCAGTTCTTACAATAAGATTTTTATCAGCTATATTTATTGCCTCAGCATAATACATCATATTGTTTTTAAGGGTCGGAGAACTTCTTACTGAAAACTCAGGAGAACCTTCAAGAGCAGATTTAACCTCAGGCCTTGTGATATGATTTTCAAGTTTTTTTATATCCTCAGGTTTGACATCTGAATCAGCCAAAACTTCACCATTATTATCTATGAATGTAACCCTCAGATTGAAAATATCCTTAACAAGTTTTGATATATCATCTAACTTTTTTATATCCTTTATGTTTTCACTTTTAATAATGTCCTTAGTGTATTGTGTCGTGCTGATCAATTCCCTTTTAATATTTTCTGTTATCTCATTTTTGAATATGTTATATGTCAGTATAAAAAAACCTGAGGACAGAAGAACAACAAATAAAAGATATGTGAAAATTATTTTATTTTTAAAAACTTTAAACATTATATATCAAACCTGTAACCAAAATTTTTAACTGTCCTTATCATACCGCCGTATTTACCTAATTTTTTTCTGAGGTTCATAATATGGACATCAACTGTTCTTGTATCTACAAGCTCTGGATCTTTTATATCCCATACATTGTTTAAAAGAAAATCCCTTGAAACAACCCTTCCATTTGAGCCAATAAATATTTCAAGCAGTTTGAATTCCTTAGCCGTAAGATTTATCTCTTTTTTTGAAATACTTACAACCTTTTTATCAAAGTCTACAGCAAAGTCTTTATAACTCCACTGTTTTTTAACATCCACTGCACTCTGACTGGTTCTTCTGATCACTGACTTTATTCTTGCTACAAGCTCCTTTATGCTGAACGGCTTTGTCATATAATCGTCTGCACCAAACTCAAAGCCTAAAAGCTTATCAAACTCCTCTGATCTCGCTGTAAGTATTATAACAGGGATTCTGCTTGTATCCTTTGATCTATCAGCTCTTACTGCTCTCAGTACATCATATCCATTAATTTCTGGTATCATAAGGTCAAGAATTATAAGGTCTATTTCTAATTTATTTATCTTATCAAGAGCATCCTTTCCATTGTTAGAAATCAGTGTATTATACCCTTCTTTTTTAAGATTAAAATCAATCGCTTTGGATATATCAGATTCATCCTCAACTATAAGTATTGTTTTGTCCATAATTTATAATCTATTATATAAAATATAAGATTATATTTTCTTAGATTTTGATAAATTTGTATCATATATTCTGGAGACAATTATGAAAGAAGTAATAATGAATGTTAAAAATATTATGTGTGCTGGATGTGAGAATGAGATAAGAAATGCATTTAAAGATGTTAGAGGAATAATAGATCTTGAGCCATCCCATAAAACCAAAACAGTAACAGTAAAATATGATGAATCAATTATAAACATACCAGAGATTAAAAGTATTATAGAGAAAACTGGCAGAAAGGTTAACGATTTTAAAGAAATAAAATAAAGTTCATCTCACATATTTTGCATATATCAGAGCACCACCTCTTAGCATATTTATCACATCACCGCTTACCCTGTAATCAAACGCCATACAGCCCCAGCTCCTGCCCTGTCTTACATTTGCTTCCTTTACATATGGTGATGGATGGATGACTACTGCTCTTGAATATACATTAGAGTTGGTTGATGATAGACCATGAAGCCTTAACGATTTACCATACTTGCCATTGTATATCTCCCCTGTTTTATAAACACCGAGTGATGAAGCATGAGAATTAGGCACATTGCTGAAATAGGTAGGATACCCATCGTTGTTTGTGTCAGAGCCAGATCCGTGGGAGACATGGTATGCTGCAACAACTTTTTTTGAGCTGAGGTTTATGATATAAAATCTTGATTTAGCAGAATGTCTTGAAAACTCAAGAACTGCCATAAACCTTCTGTTGGAAAATCTTGAACTGTTTCTGTTATAGTAATTTAATGCCTCATCCACAAGCGATATATTAGCCCCCGCAGCCCTTGCAACATTATATCTTTGAGCTGTTGCAGCAGAATAATAATTGCTTACACCATAAACCAGCTGAGAGTTAAAGAAACTGTTGCCAATAGAAGCTATATAATTTTTAATGCCTGCTGCTTTTTTTGAAAAAACTTGTGCTACTCCCTCCGGCTCTTTATACTTTTCCAGCGACTCAGTGTCATAGTAGTAATAGTAGTCCTTGTATTCATCAAAATCCTTAAACTTATAATACTGATCAGCCATAGTTGCAAACTGAGCAATTTCTTCATCGGTGTATTGATCATCATCCTTTAGCTTAACACTTTCATCATAAACAGGTTTCTGAGTATTGGCTGGTTCAAACTCTAAGTCTCCATCGTTTCCAATGCTAAACTTTTGGCTTTTATCCTTGATTATGCTCTCGACAAATTCATCACTCAAAAACTCTTGGTTAACATTCTTTTTGCTATCAAGTGAAAAATTAGCATCAGGAACCCTTGTGTTTTTTATCTGTTTTTCTGATACTGAAAAGTTGTCATCCTTTGACTCATTGAGATACTCATCAACCTTGCTTTTATCCTTTGAGTATCCTGCGTTTATTAAAAAAAATCCACAAACAAGAGATATAACTATCTTTTTCATAACTCCTCCGACATAACATAAAATCTAAAAGAACCGTCCAATTCAATCCAGCTTAAGTTCTATGAAAAGTTTAATATACCTTTATTATATTTATAAGTGAAAAAAGACCTAAGGTCAATAGGATAAAGGGCCTATAATAAATATCAATACATTCGTAAACACAATTTAGCTATTTAGTTATCTGGTTGTCTGGTTATTTAGTAAGACAATTTTGTTATTTGTTATCTAATTCAAAAAATCGACAAAAAAAAGACGATCGTCCCAAAAATGTAAATTTTTAGTTTAAAATTAGTATTAAAATTAAGTTTTATCCTATGAAAATGTGCGTATTAAAAAATCGACAAAAAAAAGACGATCGTCTTTTTTTTGTCGATTTTGAAAAAAACTTAATGAAATTCATTAATAATACTTAGGGGAAAAGTCGAAAAAAGTTATATAGGTCAATAAGACCAAATTATCTATACAAACATCTTATTTTTTATTTGTTTAAAATTGCCTCTGTATGTTTTTTCTGACAGCATGAGATGAGAATCTAAATCACAAAAAACAAAGCATCCGTATCCACAGGCCAACTGGACACTCTGGTTAACCCCTATGCTTGATTCGCTCATACATCCTATCATCAACTTTATGTTTGCCGAATTACACAGCTCTATTATAGAAATCGCATCAGATAGACCGCTTTTCATAAGCTTTATGTTTATGTAATCGACCGCTTCATTCTTTATAAGCTTCATAACATCATACCTCGTTTTTGCACTTTCATCAGCACAGACCGGGTATGGTGAGTTAAATCTTACATATTTTAGTCCATCGATATCATAGTTTATAACAGGCTGTTCAAATACTGCCACATCAATTCCCTTCAAATAGAGCGTTTTTGCAAAGCGAACCGCCTCTTTTGGAGTATAGCCCATATTTGCATCAATTATATAGTTAACTCCTTTTGTTTTTTTATATATTTCAATGATGTCATCAATATCGCGATTTATATCTTCACCTACTTTTATTTTTATGGTTTTAAATCCTTTTTTATATATATCAACGGCTTCTTTAACCCTTTCAGCGGTAGTTCCTATGGAAACTGTCTTATCTGTTTCTATCTCATTTTTAACACCACCTAAAAACTCCCATACTCCGATACCAATCTCATTGCACAATACATCAATAACAGCAAATTCTATTGCTGCTTTAAGCCCTGGTGATGATATCAGCTTGCTGGTTATAGAAAATATTTTCCTGTAATTTTTTACATCCTCACCTACTATCATATCCTTTGATTTTTTTGAAAGGGCTAATATTTGATCTGCGGTTTCGCCGTTTACCCTGAACGATGGCGCAACCTCTCCGTATCCTTTAAACCCTTCATCTGTAATCACACATACCTCAACATTATCGGTATCAGTTGATATTGAGTTTGTTATATGAAACGGCTTTTGATACTTATATTTATTTATAGCAAAGTTTATATCTATTATTTTTCCCATAAGTCTCTCCTCTATTAATCTTAACGACAGCTTTAGTATATATACATTATATTACTAAATTTTATATCATTTAATTATATAAAATAAGGTTATATGTAAAATAGAAGACTGGTGATTTAAAAACTTATTTTAAATCTGTTTTGCTGGAGGTTTATGATAACATATAAGAAGTCAGGTGTTGATATTAATTTATCTGATAAATTTACAGAGTTCTTAGAAAAAAAATCAAAGGCTATAGGTGGATTTGCAGGGCTTTTTAATATAAAGGATTATGGCACTGATTGTTCTCTTGTAGCCTCAACTGATGGAGTGGGGACAAAGCTTAAATTAGCGTTTGCTTTAAATATTCATAACACAATAGGGATAGACTTGGTAGCCATGTGTGTCAATGATCTGATATGTGTTGGAGCAAAGCCGCTTTTCTTCTTAGATTATTATGCCACAGCAGGTCTTGATTTAGAAAGATCTAAAAAAATAATAGATGGAATAATGGAAGGGTGCAGGCAGTCTGATATGATTTTGCTCGGTGGTGAAACAGCTGAGATGCCTGGATTTTATAAAAATGGTGAGTATGATCTTGCAGGATTTGCTGTTGGGATAGTAAAAAATTCAGAGATAATAGATGGCAGTAAGGTCGGTGATGGGGATGTCATAATTGGCTTGAAATCAAGTGGGTTTCATTCAAACGGTTTTTCTTTGATAAGAAAGGTAATAGAAAGAAAAAAACTTAACAGCAGTTATATTAAAAGGCTTTTAACCCCAACAATCATCTATGTTGAGACAATAAATAATATAAGAAAACATTTAAAAAATAATGGCGGGGATATACTTTCTTTGGCTCATATAACAGGAAGTGGAATAGAGGGAAATCTTGTCAGGGTTATACCTAAACATGTTAACTGTGTGATTAAAAAATCATTATGGAAACAGCCAAGGATAATGAAGGATATACAAAAATTTGGTAATATATCAGAAGAGGAGATGTTTAAAACATTTAATATGGGAATAGGTATGACAATAATAGTAAAGAGAGAGCATTCAGGCGATGTGTTAAAGATTGAAAAGAATGCTCTGGTTATAGGCGAGGTTGTTAAAGGTAGTGGAAAGGTTATTATAGAGTAGAAACTTGCTTCTGACTTCTGATCCTGCCTGCCGAAGCCGTTTTGGCGTAGGCAGGTTCTGACATCTGTTTTACAGGAGGTATGAATGAAAAAAATAATACTGATATTTATGACAATGGTGATAGGCATATCTGGTTATGCCCAACAACAGGCTAATAAGACGGTAAATCCATATAGAAAAATTATGGTTACTGCGTGGAAGCTGTCATCAAGGATAAGCGAAAATCCGATAAAGCTCAACTATGTTTTTGATAAATCATTTTTTACAGCTATAAGTGAGGATGAAATAGTTAAAATTTTAAAGGAACTCTATAAACAAAATGGAAGCGTTGTAAGCATTACAACCGTAACATATCGCAGCGAATTAAGCGGTGATTTTTTGTTCCATACAGATAAGGAATACGCCATCCCAGTATCTATTACAATAAATAAAAATGGTAAGGTAACATCATTATTTTTTAAGCCATCGTTTGGAAAAACTCTTTCATTTAATGATATAACAAAAAAGTTTGAATCACTGCCATATGAATCTAAAGCAATGCTTGTCGAAAGGTATGATAATATTACTGATAAAATGTATTCATTAAACGAGGATATGCCTATTGCAGTTGGTTCCTCATTCAAGCTTTACATACTTGCTTATATAATAGAAAACAAACTAAGCTGGAGTAAGGTGATAAACATACTTCCATCTGATAGATCACTTCCTTCTGGAAGGATGCAGCTCTATCCAGACAATGCTCCTGTAACACTTTTTTCGCTCACAGAAGCGATGATATCCCAGAGCGATAATACAGCAACGGATACACTTATAAGATTTATTGGGAGAGAAAAATTAGAAAAGTTTATTAATTCTTTTTCTGAGAAAAAAGATTTAAATGTTCCCTTATTAAAGACATCTGAACTTTTTAAAATAAAATCATCAACAGATGTAGCAGAAGAATATATAAGGCTTGATATAAAAGGCAAGAGAAAAATGTTGGATGAGATAAAAAACAAAGAAATTAATATAGACAGTATTGATTTTTCAAGGCCATATATGATAGATTCACTGGAATGGTTCTTTTCACCAAAGGATATGTGCAATATAATGAGCTACTTCAAAGGAAAAAATGATCCATATGCAAACACAATCCTATCAATGAACACAGGTCTTGATACAAAAACAGCTGGTTATTTATGGGCAGGCTACAAGGGTGGATCAGAACCCGGTGTTCTATCAACAACGTGGTTTTTAAAGGCTAATGATGATAGGTATTACTGCATAACTGCTTCCGTTAATGACTCTGATAAGAATATAGATGAAAAGGAATATTTTTCAATAATGCAGGATATCATAAATATTGCTAATAAGGAATAAATTATTGATTAGCTGCATGGCTTTTTTATAAAGGAGGTGGGATGAATATTGCTGTTTTTGCTTCTGGCAATGGTAGCAACTTTAAAAACCTTGTTGAGCTTGAAAAAATTGGTTACTTAAAAGGAACCATAAAAGTTCTTATATCCAACAGGAACTGTGTAGCAGTTGATATTGCCAGTGAAAACAAAATACCAAGTCATATAATAAAGCCATCAGATTTCAATAGTGATCTTGATTACTCAAAAACCCTTACAGAAATAATCAAAGAAAACAATATAGATTTGATATTTCTTGCAGGGTATCTTTTGAAACTCCCAGAGGATTTTGTTGGTTTTTTTCAAGGGAAGATAATAAATATACATCCAGCAATCCTTCCATCGTTTGGTGGTAAGGGCTTTTATGGTGATAATGTCCATAAAAGTGTAATTGATAATGGTTGCAGGATAACTGGTATCACAATCCATTTTATAGACAGTGATTATGATAAAGGAAATATAATATTTCAGAAAGCGATATCTGTTATGCCAGATGATACAGCAGAAACATTATCTAACAAGATTCACAAACTTGAATACTTCTATTATCCATTTATAATAAATATGATAGCTGAGGGGATAGTCACATATGATAATGGCTCTGTTAAAATTAACTCAAAGCTTAGCAGAACAGTACATGCGTTAGTATCGGTGAGTGATAAAACAGGTATTCTGGATTTTGCAAAGGAGATGAATAAAAATGGAATTCTTATAATATCAACAGGGGGAACATATAGGACGCTTGTTGACTGTGGTATAAAGGCTGTTCCTGTTGAGGCTGTTACAGGATTTGATGAGATACTTGGTGGAAGGGTAAAAACTCTCAACAACACTATATTTGGTGGAATGCTTTCTTTAAGGGATGATGGAAATCATATAAAGGAGATGAATGAGAACTTTATACCAAGAATAGATATAGTTGCAGTTAATCTCTATCCTTTTGAGGCTGCAGCTAAGGAATACGACCCATTTGATGCGAGGCTTATAGAAAATATAGATATAGGAGGCGTTTCGCTCTTAAGGGCTGCGGCAAAGAACCATAAATATGTAGCTGTTGCATCTGATTGTGATGATTATATAAAAATAGTAAATGATTTAGAAAATAATAAAACTGTTTCAGATGATACAAAGAAGTTTCTTGCAGTAAAGGCTTTTAAAAGAACATATGAGTATGACAGAGCTATTTATCAAAAGCATACTACAGATGACAATGAAAAAATTAATATAAATCTAAGTAAGCTTTTTGATCTTAGATACGGTGAGAATCCTCATCAGAGAGCAGCATTGTATAGCTCCAAAGAAAAACTTCCATTCAATAAATTATGGGGAAAGGAGCTATCATACAACAACATACTGGATGCATATCAGAGCTGGCAGGCTGTCCTAGATTTTAACAAACCAGCATGTGTTATATTCAAGCACATAACCCCATGCGGTATAGCAACAGATGATGATATAAATACAGCATTTGAAAAGGCATATTCAGCAGATCCGCTTTCAGCCTATGGTGGAATAATATCAATAAATAGAAAAATAACAAAAGAAATTGCTCAATTTTTATCACATAAGTTTGTTGAAATAATATCAGCACCAGAGTTTGATGATGAGGCAGTTGAAATATTTAAAAAGAAAAAGAATTTAAGAATTCTTGAGTGGAAACAGGACATAAGGGATAGAAAAGTTTATAAATCAGTTGGTGATGAGTTTCTAATAAGCGATCCTGATAACACAGTGATTGCTGATAAATGGGAGATTGTAAGCGGCGATGATATAAGCAGTGATGAAAGAGAAGCTCTTGTCTTTGCGTTTACCTGTGTTAAACACATAAGATCAAACGCAATAGTCCTTACCACAAAGGATATGACTGTTGGCATTGGTGCTGGTCAGATGTCAAGGATAGACTCAATTCATATGGCTGATTATAAATACAAACAGTATCTCAGCTCAAACCCAAAACCATCTTTTATAGTTATGGCATCCGATGCATACTTTCCATTCAATGATTCAATAATAAAGGCAAAAGAAATTGGGGTATCAGCTATAATACAACCGGGTGGCTCTGTAAGGGATCAGGAGGTTATAGATAAGGCAAGGGAGCTTGGTATAAAGATGGTTTTAACTGGCATAAGACACTTTAAACACTCTTGAATATATTTTTGCTTTTTTAATTTTATAAAAATACAATAAAAATTATAGAATATTATTAGCGGAATTGATTAGCAGATCTCAGAAGATAGAAAAGAGATGCTCAAGTAAAAGAATCTCAATATTTATCTGTCCCTGCCTACGCCGAAGCGGCTTCGGCAGGCAGGATCTGACTTCTGTCTTCTGTCATCTGTTTTACGGAGGTATTATGGAACCAGTATTTAATTATTCGAAGGAAAGCATATCAGCCTTAGCTGATGAGGTTATATCAAAGGTGGAGGCTGATTTAAAGTCTGTTGTAAATATTACTGATAATGAAAGAACTTTTGAAAACACTGTTGAAGCATTTGAAAATGCAATAGCAAAATTTGAGGATTCTGTTACGATACCAATCTTTTTAGCCTACGTATCCCATGACCCTGAAATAAGAAAGGCATCATCAGAATTAGAGCTTAAAATAAGCCAGTATTCTGTGGATATATTCACAAGGGAAGACCTTTTTAATGCTATAAACTCTTATGCAAAAAATACTAAAGAAACCCTTGAACCTGTTCAGAAAAGATTGATTGACAAATTTCTGTTTGATTTTAAGCAGAATGGACTCTATGGTGATGAAAAGACAAGAAAGAAGGTAAAAAAACTTTTAAAGCAGCTGGTTGAAGTCCAGATAAATTTTGAAAAAAATCTCAGAGAAACAAGGGATTTTATAGAGGTAAGCGATGAAGAGCTTAAAGGGCTTGATGAAAGCTACATAAAAAGACTTAAAAAATCTGATAGTGGTAAATATATTGTTACTACTGATTATCCTGAGTATATGCCTTTTATGGATAATGCAGAAAATGATGAGGCAAGAAGAAGGCTTGAGATGGTTTTTAACAATAGATGTTATCCGGCCAATGTTGAGCTTATGAAGGAAGCAATAAGGATAAGAAAAAAGATTTCAAAGCTTCTCGGATATCCAACCTTTGCAGATTATATGCTTGAGGATAGAATGGCAAAAAACTCAGGGAAAGTTTTTGAGTTTTTAAATGGAATTCGCAACGGCATAAAGCCAAAGGGGAAAAAAGAGCTTAATATTTTGAAAAAACTCAGATTTGAAAAAACAGGGGTGAATGACAAAGATCTTTATAACTGGCAGTGGAGATACTACGCAAACACACTGAAAAAGGAAAAATATCAGATAGACCATGAAAAGATAAGCGAGTTTTTTCCGCTTGAAAAGGTCATATCTGGCATGTTTGAAATATTTGAAACAGTGTTTTCTGTTAAGTTTGAGCCAAAGGAGCTTCCTAAATGGGATGAGAGTGTGAGGAGCTATGAGGTTAAGGATTTGAATGGAAATGTATTTGCATATTTTTATTTTGACCTCTTTCCTCGTGATGGTAAGTATAAGCATGCAGCCTGCTTCGGACTTGTTAAAGGAAGAGAGCTTTCTGATGGAAAATATCAGCTTCCAGCAGCGTCAATAGTTGCAAACTTTACACCATCATCAACTGATAGGCCATCGCTTCTAAAATTTGATGAGGTTACAACCCTTTTTCATGAGTTTGGACATGTGACACATAACATATTCACTAAATCAAAATATTCAAAGTTTTCAGGCACAAATGTTTCAAGGGATTTTGTTGAAGTGCCATCTCAGATGCTTGAAAACTGGGCATATGACAGAGAGGTCTTGAAAAAGATATCATCACATTACAAAACATCTGAGCCGTTGCCTGATGATATAATAAAAAAGCTTGTTGAGGATAAAAACCTTATAAGCGGTATGTTTTATTTGAGACAGCTTTTCTTTGGTATGCTTGATATGACATATCATACAAAAAAGGGAAGTGTTGATACCACAGCCATATATTCAAAGCTTATGAAGAAGATATCACTCATACCAATGACTGATGGGACACATCCTGAGGCAAGCTTCGGACATCTTATGAGTGGATATGAGGCTGGATACTATGGCTATCTCTGGTCTGAGGTCATCTCTTCGGATTTCTTTGAAGAGTTTAAGAAAAACGGAATACTAAATCCTGAGGTTGGGAAAAGGTATATAGATACTGTTCTTTCAAAGGGTGGTTCTGTTGATGAGGAGATGCAGGTTAAGAACTTTCTTAACAGGGAACTCTCATACGAACCCTTCTTTGAGCATATAGGCGCAGCATCAAAAACCGCTATAAAAAAATAATGAAATACCTTGATGATTTAAAAGAACTTTTTGAAGAAACTTTTGATGAGAAGTTATCAAAAACAGAGAATGTTAGAGCCGATGGCTCTAACAGGGCGATAATAAGGCTTTTTTCTTTGGAGCGAAGTGTCATCGGGGTATGGGGACCAGATAAAAAAGAGAACAGGGCATTTGTTGAATTTTCAAAACATTTTAAATCAGCTGATCTGAACGTCCCTGAAATATATGCCTATGATGAAAAAAAACAGATATATCTGGAAACTGATCTGGGCAATCAAACCCTCTTTGATTTTCTTGTAAGGAAAAGAGATTCTTCAGGTTTTGATGAAGAGCTCAAAAATTATTATAAAAAGGCTTTAAAACATTTATCTCTTTTTCAAACAAAAGGCCTGAACAAATTTGACCTCAACTGGTGCTATCCGAGAAAGGAATTTGATGAGCAGTCAATGATGTGGGATCTCAATTACTTTAAATACTATTTCCTAAAGTTAGGGGGTATAGCTTTTGATGAGGATAAGTTAGAGGATGATTATAAAAAATTTGTTGAGTTTATAAAGGATGCTAATAGAAACTTTTTTTTGTACCGTGATTTTCAGTCAAGAAACATTATGGTAAAGGATAATGACCTCTTCTTCATAGATTATCAGGGAGGAAGAAGGGGATTTCTTGCATATGATGTTGCAGCTCTTTTGTATGATGCAAAGGCCGATATCCCTCATAATATTCGTCTTGAACTGCTCGATTATTACCTTGAGCTTCCTGAGATAAAAAAAGTTATAACACGGGAAGAATTCTTAAAGTATTACTATATGTTTGTCTATATAAGAATTATGCAGGCAATGGGTGCTTATGGACTAAGAGGTTTTTATGAAAGAAAACCTCATTTTTTAACAAGCGTCCCTTATGTGATAAAAAATATTGAGTGGCTTTTAGCAAATGTTGAGCTTCCTGTTAAGATGCCTGAGTTGTTAAAGGTTTTTAAAAGGATAACTACATCAACATATCTCAGACAGTTTTCAGACAAAAATAAAAGATTAGGACTAAACTTGAGAATTTACAGCTTCTCATACAGAAAGGGGTTTCCACCAGATCCTGAGGGACACAATGGTGGTTTTGTTTTTGATACAAGATGTCTTATAAATCCAGGTCGTATTCCTGAGCTTTCTCATCTAACTGGTAGGGATGATAAGATAAAAGAATTTCTTGATAGCGATGCAGATGTGAAAAGATACTATCATAACTGTCGTCTTATTATTGAACAGGCGGTTGAAAACTATCTAAAAAGAAATTTTACAGAGTTATATGTTGCCTTCGGATGCACTGGTGGTCAGCATCGCTCCGTTTATATGGCAGAGAAACTTTTTAATGATTTTTCTAAAAAAGAAAATGTTACCTGTCATTTGAACCATACTGTTTTAGGAATAAATAAATGAAAGGCTTTATACTTGCAGCAGGTTATGGCAATAGACTTAGGCCACTAACCGATAGTATTCCAAAGCCTCTTGTTAGTGTATGGGGCAGGCCAATGATAGAAAATGTTATATTAAAGCTTGAGGAATATGGCATAAATAAGATTGGGATAAACCTCTTTCATTTAGGGAATAAGATTGAAAATTTCATAAAGACTAAAAAGTTTAATTCAGAGTTTAAATTTTTTTATGAAAAAAGACTCCTTGATACCGGTGGTGCAATTAAAAATGCTAAGAATTTTTTAATTGATGATGACTTCATTGTTCATAACTCTGATATATTGGCGGATTTTGATCTTCTACCTCTTATTGATTTTCATATCAAAAACAAAAACGATGTAACAGTTGCTGTTATGGAAAGGGACAGTTCACGGAAGCTGGCTTTCAATGATGATATGTCGTTTTCTGGCTGGACAAATCTTAACAAAAATATATCAAATGGTGATATCAGTGGGAAAAGACTTTTATCATTTACCGGTATTCATATAGCATCACCTCGCATATTTGATTTCATACCTGAGGATGATGTTTTTGGTATATTTGATTTTTATATTAAAAATGTTAAAAATTTAAAAATATTTGGATATGAAGTATTACCCGATTACTGGTTTGACGTAGGAAGTATTGAAAAATTAAATGAAGTAAGAGAAAAAATAAATTTTTAATTTGATTTATAGTTCTTTTTATTGTATAAAATACTTATAGGGTTCACTTAAAAAGTCTAACGAAAGATAATTTTTCCAATCAATAATTGTCTTGATTATAGTAGATTATTGTTTTTAAAGTGCACAATTTTTAGGGTAATGTTGCAAAAACCTTACACTTTTCTTATCTTTCTTTTGGCAATAAAGATAATGCTTTTCTACTACGGCTTCGTCAGAACTCGCTTACAGACTACTTTGTAGTATGCTCGCTCGTTCTTCCTCGCCTCATAACGAAAATCATTGCTTTATTGCTCAAATAGACTTTTTCAGTGAACCCTACACTTTAATTTTGGTAAAGGAGGATAGATGAAAAAAATAATAGCAGCTATGCTTGTGCTTTCATTCAGTGGTGTTGCTTTTGCCGCTGACTATGGAAGTGCTGGTTGTGGACTTGGAAGTATGGTGTTTAAGGACAACAATGAGCCGCTTCCCCAGATACTTGCAGCCACAACGAATGGAACCTTTGGTAGCCAGACATTTGGTATAACCTTTGGTACCTCTAACTGTAACAGTAAGGGTCTTATAAAGCTTTCTGACGCAAGGAAGGCTTATATTGAGGCAAACTATAAAGAGATAGCAAAGGATGCAGCAAGAGGCAATGGTGAGTATTTGACCAACCTTGCAAGCCTTTATGGATATTCAAACAATCAGGTTACTTTTGCAACACTTGTCAGAAATAACTATCAGCAGATATTTTCTGCCAACAGCGCAAAAATTGCAGTTGATCAGTTGGATAGAATAGTTAGCATATAATCAGTATGAGGGCTGATGTTATAAAAGCGTTGGCCCTCTTTTCATTTCTCCTGTTATTTCCATTCAAAGATGTTTTTTCACTGAGTTCTGCTCAACAGATGTATGATGTTGAGCTTATTGAAAAATCAAAAAATCTTAATCTTTCATCTGATCCTTACTGGCTTAAACTCCTTTATTATGAAAAAACTTATTTTAAAGGTTATGTCAGTGAAAACATAAACCCTGATTTTTTTCTTTCTAAATATGGTAAGTACTCACCAGAGTCAGAGCTTTTTAATCATATAATTGGCTTTTTTTATGAGGGGGATGACAACCAGTCTCCTGAGTGTAAATTTCCAGAGCGATATTGGTGGCTGAGAAAAAAATTAAATATTGACACAGGACTTCTGCCTCCAAGAGAATGCAGTGATTTCAAAGAATGGCAAACACTCTTAAAGCCATATTCTATATCAATAGTTTTTGCATCAGGCTATCTTTCAAACCCTTCAACGCTTTATGGGCATACATTTTTTTTGTTAAAAAAGAGTGAAAATAAAAATTCACTTCTTCTTGACTATACCATGAACTACGCAGCAACAACCGGAGATGAAAAAGGGCTTTTATATGCATTAAAGGGTGTCTTTGGTAGTTATCCCGGCAATTTTTCAACAATGCCTTACTATTTGAAAATACAGGAATACCAGAATATGGAAAACAGGGACCTCTGGGAGTATCCTCTTAATCTTACTCAGTATGAGATAGACTCATTCTTAAGGCACTCATGGGAGCTTGGTAAAGCATCATTTCCCTACTATTTTTTTAAAAAGAACTGCTCATATCAACTTCTTCCAATTCTTGAGATATCAAGGGAGGGAACATCATTGCAGGATAAATTTTTGTTCTGGAATATTCCATCAGACTCACTAAAAGTAATTGTTGAAAACTTTGGTGATAAAAAAAATTTTATATACAGGCCTTCATTATATTACAAGGTTAAATCAAAGATTTCAAATCTAAACCCTGAGGAAGAAAGAATATCACTCGCAATATCCAAGAGCAGTGGTAGCATAGCACTTCTTGATTCAATCAATAATACATCACAGATAAAGGCTATGGACACAGCAATTGATTATCTTAGTTTCAGACAAAACACTGGCGAGATATCAAGGGAAGAGATGGATTTGCTTATGGATCCAATACTCATAAAAATGAGCAAAACTGATTATGAACCATCAGCTATAAACGTTATAATCTCAACCCCTTCATCACCTGTTGAAGCAAGAGATTCAATGCTTGTAGGTGCTGGAATAGCCTTCTACAATAGAAAAATTGGCTATGATATAAACATAAGAACAGCACTCTGTGATCTTCTTGATGATAATGACGGATATATGAACAATTCTATTCTTAGAATGGGAGATTTAAAGCTTTCATACATACCTGAACTGAATAAATTTTTTATTAAGGAGTTTACATTTGCAGATGTGCTCAGCCTCAATCCAATTGATAACTGGTTTAAAAAGGCATCATGGGGGATAAAGCTTGGTTATTATGAGTATGACAGGAACAAAAAAGATAAAAATAGTGGCGTTATTCATGGGGAAACATCAAGAGGTGTTTCATTTGAAAATGAATTTAAAAACATGAAATTGCTTCTATACCTGCTTGCAAGGATTAGCTTAGACTATTCAACAGAGATATCAAACAATTTTAGAGCTGGTTTAGGGCCTGTTGCTGGACTGACATTTGATGCTGGAAGGATAAAATTTGTTTCAGAGATCTCTGACTCAGGTTATATCAACGACAGTGGAACATTAAGAAAGGATTTAGGAATTTCCTATATAACATCACAAAACACATCATTAAAACTCAGATATTCAAAACTTCCTTATAAAGAAGAAAGTTCGCTGATGTTTAATTTATATCTTTTCCCTTAGAAATGGCTTTTTTCTCTCTCTGATTATTGCTGCGGAAAGATTTTCTTTTTTAACCCTTTTACTTATCTTTAAAAAGTCAATAGGTTTGAGTGCTTTATCACCGATTTTTGGGTATATCATCCTTATTACTTTTTTCGCATTTTCATCAATAGGTTTCTGTGGAGACATCCTTTCAATAATCGGTATGACTGAACGTTTTACCTCAGTTTTTATATCCCTTGGAAAATTAAAATTATCTATAAACTCAGTTGTCCTGTTAAAAGCGGATATGAATATAAGCCTTTCTTTTAGTGTTTTGAGCTCATCAATTTTTTTATCAAATTTGAAGTTGAGTAATTTTTTTATCTCATCAAAATCATTAAGCATTGAAAGAGCATTAAAACATTTTTCCTCACTTAAAATCTTTATCATCTCATTTCTTATTCTGTCCGTTGATAAAAATTTTACATATCGCTGATGCTTTTTTATCAACGCAAGTGTGTGTTTCTCTATTTTCCACCCAAATCTCGATGCAAATCTTGCAGCTCTGAAAATTCTTGTTGGATCATCAATAAAACTTCTGTCATGAAGGACTCTTATAACACCATTTTTTATATCATCTATTCCATTAAAAGAATCTATCACATTGTAAAGATTTTTGTTAAGATCTATCGCTATGGCATTGGTTGTGAAATCTCGCCTGATGAGATCATCATCTATTGATGATGCAGGAGTCACATCTGGCAGTTTTGCAGGTTCTGAATATGTTTCCTTTCTAAGCGTTGCAAAGTCAATTCTTTTATCAGTTCCTTTAAGTTTTATTGTAAGAAATTTTTTGAACTCTGTTATATCAAACCCGTATTTTACTGATATTTTCTTTGCTATATCAAGAGGATACTTCGAAAATGTTATATCTATGTCATAACATTTTTTACCCAGAAACCAATCCCTGACACATCCGCCAACAAGATATGCCTTTTTGTCCTTTTTAAGTCTTACAACATCTTCTATAAGATATTCATCATTAAGTGGTTTTATCTTCATCTTCTATAAACTCTATTCTGGCGGATTCAGTTTTGGAAAGAAGTTTGGCAAGTGTTTTTAATGTTGTAAGTTTAGGATATTCATTTAATATTTCATCTAAAATCGAGAGAATATCATCCTTCTCAGTCGTATTTTTATACGGAAGAACAACTGGTAGTTTGTTTTTTCTTGCAAAGTTCTTTTTAATCTTTTTTGTTCTGTAATTTTTTTCAGCACATATAAAGGATATAACCTCGCTTTCTTCTTCCCTGTTCATATCATCCAGAAGGATTTCTCTTAACTTATCAGCCCCAAAAAGATATTCAGGTTCCATATTCAATTCTTTTTTATCAGACAGCATATTTTTTATTGAGATATAATCACTTTTTAACTTCTCAATAACATTCTCTTGATTTCTGTAATACTCAGGCATCACAATAACAAAAAGCTCTTCCTCCGGGTCCATATATATAAAATTTTCTTCATATGAAAAAATTTTATTGCAGTTTGGACACATCAGTAGATTGAACTCTTCATTTATTATGAGATCCTTTATAGTTATGTCAATATCACCTCGTACAACTGACCAGAACTTTGCCTCAAACTTCTCATGGCAGTGTGGACACTCTATGACCTTGTATGATTCACTTGACATTATTTTAACCCTACTAATCTGTTAAACTCTTCAATATCTTTATCCCATTCATCTATATGAGAATACATCTCTGTCCAGAAATCAGGGTCCCAGAGTTTTCTCAAATCATTGCTGTTCTTGCCCTGCTGCTCAACCCATGTAAAGTATTTAAGATTATGAATCGCCTTCCTATCATAATATCCTAATTCCTTTGTGTAATCTATTGTCTCACCCATAAGATATCTGTTGAAATCTTTTACAGCATCCTCTTTCTTATACCTTCCAAATTTTTCTCTTAGCTCAACAAGCCTTGACTGATAAAGTTCCATAGAGTCTGTAAATATTGTGAAAACTATGTCATTCTCATCAAGTTCATAATACTTAGCAGTCTTTATTGACCCCAATATATTTGAAACTCCAGATATTCCTATGAGATTGAGGTTTTTTATAACATCCTCTTTTATCCCAATACTTAGAAGATATTTCTTACCCTCTTCCTCATTGAAAAGCCTTATAAGACTCATACATGCCTCATCATCAATTGCTGCAACAGTGTCAGTGTTTCTCACATTGTGTATCCATGGAACATGCTTGTCTCCGATTCCCTCTATCCTGTGCTCACCAAATCCATTTAAAAAAAGCGTTGGACACTGCAATGCTTCACACGCTGTTATCTTCACAGGGAATTTAGTCTTTAAATAATCACCAGCTGCAATAGTGCCGCCTGAACCTGTGGATGAAACATAAGCAGATAATCTATCATTCTTACCCTTTATCTTATTGAAAACCTCTTCTATCGCGGAACCTGTTATATGATAATGCCACATTGAATTTCCAAACTCATCAAACTGATTGAATATAACAACATCATTCCTCGTTTTTTTAAGTTCCCAGCATTTATCATAAATCTCTTTAACATTTGACTCAGTTCCAGGAGTTGCAATTATCTCAGATCCAACCGATTTAAGCCACTCAAACCTTTCTCTGCTCATACCCTCTGGAAGTATGGCTATTGATGTACAAGCCAGCAGTGCAGAATCGAATGCTCCACCACGGCAGTAGTTGCCTGTTGAAGGCCAAACCGCTTTCTGAGTGGTTGGATCAAACTCACCATTGACAAGTCTCGGGACAAGACATCCGAAAGCTGCTCCAACCTTGTGAGCTCCTGTAGGAAAATATTTTCCAACTAATGCGACAATTCTTGCCTTTGTTCCTGTAAGTTCTCTCGGAAGTTCAAAATAATTTACTCCGTCAAAAAGCCCAGTTTTAACATCATTCTTCCAGTTTATTCTAAAAAGATTTCTTGGGTTTAAGTCCCACAGACCAATTTTTTTAAGCTCCTTTTTTATTTTATCTGGAATAAGCTCAGGATTTTTCATCTGTTTAAAAGTTGGTATTATAATATTCCTTTCCCTGCATCTCTGGGCAGTTTTTTTAACAATCTCTTTATTTTTCATAAAATCTCCTTATTTATCCATATTTTATAACAAGCAAAACATCTTATCTAAGACTATTTTATTATATTTTGGAGTGTTATTAAACACCTTTCAAGATATCATCTGCATAAACTTGCAATTAGCTCATTTATTTTTTAAGCCTTCTTTAAAAACACTGAGTTCAAGAGACTCAAGAGTCTCTCTTATAGTTTTCTTCTTAACAGAAATATTAACAAGTGTGTTTTCCTTTTCTGGTGGTACACTTATTTTATTACCTTTTATGCTATCAAAAAAAAAATGCTATCTTTGACAGTGGAACATTCTTTGCTGAAAGATTTATGCTATCATCAATATCTAAAGGTTCAGGATATGGAACAATCTTATCAGAACTGTTTTCTGTAAAACATTTACCAGTTTTATTAAAATACAGAGCAAAACAGGATCCGTTACGAGATATTACAGAGCAACCATCCTTTCCTGTATCACATTTAATTGACCCATCTGCTTCTAATGAATCCTTGCCTTTGCAACCATAAAAAACAAACAAGCAAAAAAATATTACTGCAATCATTCTTTTCATATTTGACTCCTTAAATAATCAAACATAATAATATAAATAAATTGTATAAAAAATTGTTCTCAGTAAATCCAATATAATACAAGTCATTAAAAGTACAAGAAAAAAATATAATAATATAAACTAACAGCAGAGTGGTGTAAAAATGATAAAAAAGATTGTAAAATAAAATAATGAGAATAAAAATAACATTGGAGACCTCGGGTAACAGAACAGTGCCTATAAACTCTAACCATTTCATCTCCGCAGTGATATACAACTATCTTTCAGAGTCAGATATTGAATTTTCAACAAAACTTCACTTTGGTTATCACACCCTTTCAAAAAAAGATTTTAAATTTTTTACATTTTCAAGGCTTGAAATACCGCGTAAGATTATAAACGATTCGGAGATAAAAATTTTATCAAAAGAGATGTATTTATATGTATCATCGCCGTGGAATGAGTTTATCCAGAATTTTATAAACGGTATGTTGAATCTTGGAGTTTTTCGTTTAGGGGATAAAACTTTTGATATAACAAAGATTGAAACACTCAAAAATGATATAAAAAGATATGAAAATACTAATGATTACATATATTTTAAATGTCTTTCACCGCTTGTTATCACCACAAAAAAGGAATATCAGGGTGAGCTAAAAAAGTATTATTACAAACCAGATGATAACCAGTCAGAGATAGCGGATAAAATAAAAAACAATCTCATAAACAAGTATGAGGCGTTCTACGGTAAAAAACCAGAGAATCAGGATTTTAATATGGAGTTTAACAGAGATTATTTGCTTTCAGGTAAGGCAAAGGTGCTTTCACACTATATAAAAGGTGATGAGGATATAAAGATCCCTTCAATCCTATGTCCATTTAAGATAAAGGGGAGCTATGAACTTATAAGTTTTGGTTATGAGTGTGGCTTTGGCGAGATGAACTCCGCTGGCTTTGGCATGGTGGATATTATTGAGTGATTAAAAATTGTGTAAAATATGGATATGTGAAGGGAGGGATGGTATATGAAGAAATATATACAAAAGCATATTAAAAATGGAAGGTTATCAAAGTCATTATATAGAGATAACCTAAAAAAAGCTGATGATTTAATCTATAAAGCTTTGGATTTAGATGATAGAAAAGAAAGAATAAAATTGGCAAAAAAAGCCCTTTCCATATCAAAGGATTGCGTTGATGCTTATATAATACTTGCTCAAGAATATGCAGAAAGTATAGAGGAAAAGATTGAGTTTTATCAGAAGGGAGTTGAGGCAGGTGAGCGGTCGCTTGGTGAAGAAATGTTTAAGAATAATACTAGTGTAGTGTCCCTAACAGTTCTTTACATTTGACTGGCCAATTTTAGAGCGAGACAAGGAACGAGGAATGAATATAGTGGGACTATATGAGCGACGAGTGACGCAGTCGCAGCCGAAAAGTGGCCAGCCCCTGGGGAGGCTCACCTTTGGCCGTATACTTCGTTGCTTCTCACTTACAAACCAAACGGTTTGCTCGTTCGTCACGCCTCGTATCCATCTCAAATCTGAGCCTTCAAATATCAAGAAATATTAGGGACACTACACTATATATTTTTGGGGCATTATAGAAACAAGGCCGTATATGCGGGCAAAGCTTGGGCTTGCACAGTGTTTATGGCTATCTGGTAGATATGATGAATCGCTATCGAATTATTACGATATACTAAAACTCAATCCAAATGATAATCAAGGAGTCAGATACCTTCTTGCGATATGTTTAGCTGAGATAAAAAAATATGATGATTTAGAAAAGCTCCTCAATTCAAAAGAGTATAAAGATGACATTATGGCCGAGTGGTTATGGACAAAATTGTTATTAAGCTATGTAAGGAGTGGAGATTCAAGCGAAACAAATATCTGTCTTAAAAAAGCATTACAAGCTAATCATTATATGGCTGACTACTTAACTGGCCGAAAAAAAGTTCCACAATATTATAGCGATTGCATTACTATTGGTGGAGAGGATGAGGCAAGATGTTATGTCCTTGATGCTATTGATGCATGGGAAAAAGTTGATGGTTTAATAGAGTGGCTAAAAGATAAGACATCGCTAAATGAAAATAAATGATTAAAGCGAATACTTATCAAAAAGCATATCATAAAAGGAGCAATTATTTTATTAACTTAAAGACAATTTTTTTATTTAAGTGAAAGGTAAATATTATATAATAAGTTATGGTTAGGATTTTACCTGTGAGTGAATAGGATTTTTGCTAAATATTAATTAAGAAGCAAATAAAGATTATGTTAGATGCAATTAAAGAAATAGGTGAGTTTAAAAGAAATAAAATTGGCAAGGATGAATTATCTACATTAGTTGAAAATTCAAATGACAACGGAATATATAAAAATGTTAAGGAAACAAAAGGGCTTATCGCAAGATCGGCTTTATAAACTGGCTGATATTTCCTACAACACGGTCATAAAGCTGGAGTCAGGAGGTATCACTGACCATTCAATAGATACGCTTCAAAAATTAGCCAAAGCTCTTAATGTTTGCGTTGATGATTTGGTTAACCCGCCTGCCAAGCGGATAGATAAATAAAATTATGCAAAAAGAAGCCAAGGCCAGAATTAAAATCAATGAGTTGCTTAAAAATGCCGGCTGGAGATTTTTTGATGACGAAACTGGAAAGGCAAACATTGTTTTGGAAAACAGCGCCAAAATCACCAAACAAGCCATAGATGAATTTGGCAATGATTTTGAAAAAACAAAAAAGGGATTTATTGATTTTTTATTGCTTGATGAGAAAAGTTTTCCGTTAGTAGTTTTGGAGGCAAAATCTGAAGACAAAGACCCGCTTG